>Ga0315913_1000226_pt1 | contig 42723 bp, 16 predicted proteins | sample MpolsnodulesMG_FD_207736 | JGI IMG/M metagenome (GOLD analysis project Ga0315913, IMG submission 207736) | Medicago polymorpha root nodule microbial communities from Los Angeles, California, United States - small nodules | ecosystem: Host-associated > Plants > Roots > Nodule | place: USA...
GCCTGATGATGAAGGTGAGATCTACCTTCCATTTATTTATCACTACCTTCAAATTTTATTAACTTTAATGTTTATAGTTTAACTTGTATTTTTTATTATATAGGTGAAATATTGGCTAGTGGTGTTAGTTCCCACTTTGAAGAGTGAAGGTTGAAGACGTCGGTAGCATTTAGAGAAAGAAAGAAGACAACGTTTATGCATAATTTGTTTTAGCAAATTTAAATTTTCAATAAAGAATTACGTGGTTCATACTTGGTTGTGTTGTTTTGATAATTTTGGTCGGATAATTTGGATTATCAGTTAATTTAAAACTTTGATATTTACTTTTGCTTTATGTTGACAGGTCTTTTTTTTTTGTTGAACACAAATTGTTGGATAATGTGTTCCAACATTACCATTGAGGCTTAAAAAAACTTTTTTTTTTATTAAAAAAAATGGTTCATTGCGGGTACGGGGATGTGGCGGGAATACCCGAACCCATTGGGGACGGGGATGGGATTCAATTTCTCATCCCCGTTGGATATGGGTAGGGTAACGGGTAAGTATACAGGAGTAAGGGATGGGGATGGGGAATGTGAAACCCGTCCCCACCCCGCCCCATTGCATGCCTAGTTGTACCCATGTTAAAATTGCTTTATTTGAATCGAGAAACGATATTTGTACAATTATTTTATGATAATTTTTCTCTTTCATACTCACATTATATTTTTATTTTGAGTTTTGCTAGAAGACACATTTTATGAAAGTGTCTTTTAACAAGTTATCCTATATGCATTTGTTAAAAGACAACAACTAATTTTTATGAAGGTGTCTTTTAACAAGTTATAACTAAAAAGTTGATAATCACACATGGATTGCTAAAAGACAACTTTATGGATGTCTTCTAACAAAACCATTTTATTTCATCTCTATTATTTTAGTTTTTACGTAAATATTTACTACTTTTTTCTTAAAATTTATGTTGTTTCATAAATTGTAAATCAAATATTGTTGTTCAAATAAATTATGAGTTTGACTTATGATGAGTTGAAATGTAAAGACTAGCAGCCTGCTATTTTCCAACCAAAAGACCACCACATGCAAATATACTATCACTGATTTCACTTGACAGGACATGCAGGACCTGAGTGACCAAAATATCCTTCATTTGAACACAAAACTACAAACCTACCCCTTCTTTCCAAAGGCTAAAGGCTTCATAAATCACCACCGGATATCACGGCAATTACATTGTTGACCTGCCAAAGGCCAAAGCTTCATCATGATATAAGCACGAAAATACTCTTCTATGATTATGTTTTTCAATGCAAATATGAAAAGAAGAGTAATTTATTTATCCCTTAAAAAAAAGAGTAATTTATTTATAAATATTGTGATTGAGTGTAAGTCTATGCACATTCCTATCCGAAAATAAATAGTGTTTTTAAGAGAATTTTTTAGTACCCTTAAAATAAAATTTCTTTGGAATTTAAATTCATTTAAAAAATATAATAAACATAAGAGATGACGTTTTTTATCACAATATAAGAGTGTTATTTTGACACACAAAACTTCTGCACAATAATCAATTTGTATGAATAAAGTGTTGACGTCGAATCCAAGATGAGATAAAAAAAATACTACATAATTTTTTTTTTTATATAGTATTTACATAAAACTTTTTTGAAAGGAAAATAACATATAACTTAAAAAATAGTATAAGTTTAAATATGTGTGACAAATGTTCCTCAAAAGTAATTTCAATCAATTAATGAATGTTGATTTAGTTGATAAAAAATTTATTCATCAAACAGTGTGATCAGGGTTTGGTGGCTTTCTACTGCCATTCCAAACATAACATTAGACAATCCTTAATGCACCTTCTTATTAGATGATTTACATATCTTATTCAAAAAATTATATAATATACTAGGTTGAAGAGATTAAATGTTTATTAAATATTGTTATCAAATAGTTATAAATAGTTAATCCATACATATATGATTCACTTAAATATTACTATTAAAAAATTATAAAATGATAGATCCATAAATATGTAATGCTCTAACAAAAAACACACAAAGTATGTACACACATTGCTCATGACGGCTGCACAGCGATTCTACCTAGTAAAAAGGGAAAGCGGTTAAAGAGACATACAAAAGTTAGTAAAAAGGGAAAGCGGTTAAAGAGACATACAAAAGTTAGATCTCATTTGTTTTCCATAATTATGTTTAAGGACAAAAGGAAAATGATTATAATAACCACGATTGTATCTTGTTAATAGATGTCCTGATTTATATCTCCTTAGGTTTAACTCGATTGGTAGAAATATTACATAATATATATGTAGAGGTTGAGGTTCGAACCCTAAACACCTCACTTCTTCATATGTGTGAGCTCCAGCACTAGGCTAGTAGATAAAAAAAAATGTCCTGAATTACTGAAAGTATAAAATAAATGAATTACTCTTTTAGAAAGTTATAATATATAACTTTCAATATATATTAAGCACATACATACATTTTCATATAAATTTATTATTCATAATACTTAAACAATCCTGCGAGACACTCCTTAATAATTTTATAAGTTTTTTTTTTTTTAACAAAAAGGAATGTTTATTACTCCCTCTCGTTTTTAATATAAGAATTTTTAAAAAAGAACTTTTTGTTCTATTTATATGAAAAAAGTTACAACTTTTAAAAGTATTTTTATTGTTTAAAAAACTTTTTTAATATGCATTTATGTGAAAAGTTAAAACTTCAATCATATTGATGGTTTAAATCGAATCATGTTCTCTTCGATTTTGATTACAAATTATAGAGGCTAAATTTTATTTTTTGTTTAACATCGATTACCTAGCTAGTTTTGCTTTCACATGCTCTTGAACTTTTGTTGTACTATGTTCCCTTAAGAGACTTTCTTCAGTACACTTTGTAGTGAAGTGGTATGTTATGTTTGTTTGTTAATATATCGTTGCTGTTTTGACCATTTAAACAAGAAAATAATAGATATATTTAATACTTCATAATTTTCTTCGAGAATATATTTATAAAACCATTCAAAAAATTACAGCAATTATTGTTGATTTTTGTTCCGTTAAAAAAATAACGTCGTGCTACCGTCTATATGCACTTTTTCAAAACAAAAATCACAATTTCACGTCATCATTTAAAAAATTAATTATCATTTCCTTTTTGAGCAAAAATTTCAATTCTAAAGATTGATCGATATAAAAGAGAAATATTAAAAGGGGTTGTCTGGCAAACAATTTTTTTACCGCTAAGAAATTTGTAACTTAACAAACAATCCTAAATTAAGTTCATGCTACAAATGTTTTAGAACACTTGTTTAGAATTTTAAAAGGAAATAAGTTCAATGTAGAAAGAGCTTTTTAAAACATCAATATGTTACACTGAAATGCCTTTAAAATCGGTAGTCTAATTAAGTTGTGTAAAGAAATTCTTATTGTTAAGACTAATGTTTTAAATATGAATTTTTTTTCTTTAAACTTGTTAGCACTTAATTTTATTAGGATGCAAATTAATTGAGTTGTTCATAAGCTAGTTTGGAAGTCTCTTTTCTTCGCTAGTCACCAAACTTTTTATTACTATGACTTAGTGTCAAAAAATGGACATTAATGTTTTTGATTTTTCGTTTTTATTAACAATGTACGATAAAATGGTAAAAAACAATTGAGTTGTAAAATTGAAAGAAAAATGTAACATCAAAACACGGTGGATTCTAAGGTGAGGGAGCAATTAAGTCTCTCACCGGTGGACCATCTATAATATACCATTAGATCTTTAAAAATGACTTAAGGGTTTAGATTTTATTTAAAAAAAACCAATAGCACATATGCCTTTCTCCATCCAATCCCTACCATTTTCTTTTTTCCAGAAAAAACCTTTATCGTTCTCTTTCTTCTTTAATGTCGTATTTCTTTTTCTACAGACTGAGAAAGCTCAACTCTAAGAAACTTCAACAAAAAAAAATTAAGACAAAACTTCAAGCATTGTAACAATGGAAAGAGAAGACTCAAATCAAATAAACTTCAAACCTTGTAACAATGGTTCAAGGTTGACAATTGATTAAAAAAAGCACAATTCATACAATTTCATAAGGCTTAACATTTAAAGATTAATGCATAAATCTGTTTAATTTTTATTGGCAATTGATAGAATTTATTCAAAATATTTAGCCTAAATTTACACAATAAATTAATATCCATGCCTTTCTTTGCACAAATCTGCTTCCAAGGTTCATAATATTCCCCCTCTTGCTCAGTTCATAATCCCTCTCATGGTGGAACCGCTGACGAACATGGAAGTTATTGCTGGAAAAAAAAGGGCAGGGATTGGGTGGGGCAAGGCATAGACGATGCTCTTTTTTTAAAAGAAAATTTAGACCCTTAAAAAGATCTTATGGTATATTATTGGTGGTACACCGGTGAGGGACTTAATTGGACCCTCACCCTAGAATCCACCTCAAAACACGCTATTTTTTTATATATAAAGTCGAAATAAGTTTTCTTATAATGTCCAATATTTTTTTTATTATTGCTGATTTTTTTTATATTTTAATGGGATTAAACAATTTTTTTGATAATTTAAATAAAATAATAAAATAGTCTAAATAAGAGTAAAAATAAAACAAAAAGTCAAACTTAAAAAGGTATTTTCAATTTATATATTGTTATAGGTTCAATTCAACGTCGTATTTCTTCATAATTTTAAGAGAATCAACTTGTTATTTTTCTAGTACCAGGAGGGTAAAATTGATCAATAAAAATTCAAACAAAAAAAATGATGTATTTATTCTTTTACATATTAGTATTGATAAATGCTTTAAATTTATTTCTATAAGAAAATATATATCAACACATTCTAAATGATAGTATTTGTTAATTTTCCAATCAATTTAATTATAAATAAAGTTAAATACACATAACATAAAATTCACCCCAAAAAAAGTAATGAAAACCCTTGGACTCCAAAACGGCAGAGGTAAATAAACTAAAATCCGAAACCAAAACGGCAAGTAGTTGTTTAAACAAACAATCCCACATTTTCCCTGTTTTTTTCTATTTGTTTCCCAAGAATCTAACCAAGAAAAGGAAAGAAACCAAAATTTAAGGACCAAAAGAGACATATGATTCATGATTCTCATTCCTTGGTTGCAAACATTAGAGATTAATAATATCTTCTCCTTTACACTCAACAACAACAACCTTAAGAAAAGGAAACAATAAAACAGAACACAAAAACAAGTCCTAACAATAACATTCATGTGCTCAATTTCTGTTCTTTGTCTCACAAGATCCCGATTTATATTTACATAAAAAGTAAAAAAAAAAAAAAAAAAACTCACTAATTTACCATGTTCATCTTTTTCCTAATTTTCTCTTAAAAACTTTTTCTCATCTTTTTCAGCAGAATTCTTCTTCCGACGAATTGAGAAGTTCATTGATATGGCGCGTGTCGAGTCCAAGTTTCAAAGCTTCAAGCACGCGCTCAAAAACCAAAACATGACACGGCAACCTAAGCACACCTTTCTGTTCATACCCATATTCCTGCGCCGATTCATTCAAAAGCTTGATAAAAACCGGATGATTCAACAATTCTGCACACACCACAAATCGTTCCATCTCGTCGCCGACGTAGATCGGAACATGTCCTTCTGGCACAACAGCCGAAGGAGATCTCCGGATCTTCGCCAGTACTTCGAGACGGAACGATTCAACTCGCCTGCGACCTAGGTTAGGTCGCCTGCGAGTTGATGTGTCTGTTCGGAGTAGGGTGTATTGAGTAGAAGAAGAGTCAGCAACTCTTGATAGACGGCGAATCAACTGCTTCATGACGGTTGGTTATGAGAGAGTGAATTAGAGAGAGAGAAAATTTTGGAGAGAGAGAGAGAGAGAGAGAGAGAGAGAGAGAGTGTTTGTTGAGTTGAGGTGGGTGAGAAGTGAGGAGTGAAAAGGAATTGAAAAATGAATGAGAGAGTGTGTTTATATATATATATATATATATTGTGAGAGGGGAAGGAAGAGAGAAAGGTGATGATGCGAGAAGTGTGGGTGGGAGGTACAGGTAAGCGTACTTGGCAGGTACAATTGGTGAGAGAAAGAAATTAATGTATAAAATGTTTAATAAAATAAATTAATTAGAGGTGGGTGGGTCTAGGGTGGGATTTATTGATTTATTTATTTCATTTTAATTGATTGTATGGTTTTGATTTGAATTAGTTTTTTGTTTTGTTTTTTTGTATTTGGCTTTTTGTAAGTGTCTTGAGTGGAGACGGACAATTGTGTGTGGGATGTGGATTCACGCGGCACTAGCTTGAGGTTATGCCTATCTCAATTTTTTTTTTTTTTTTTAAATTAGAAGGGTGTTCGAAACTCCTTTTAAAAATTCTAAAAAAAAATAAAAATCTAATTGATCCTTCAAAAATAATAATTCTAATTGATAAATTTTTATAAAAATTTGGGTATTTAATTATGGAGAAACAAAATTGTAGTATATAACTTTTTTAAATATCCTTTTAAAAAAAAGCTTTTTTAAATAATAATTTTTTACTCATTATGTCTTAAATTATGTGTCATTTAGTCAATCAAAAATTGTGTCGTTTTAGTGATTTTTTTTCCTTCAAATTATTGTTACTTTTATAATACGAATGTAAAATTTATTATTTTTTTTTCCTAATATACACTTATTTATTGTAATTCAATTATCTATAACTACTTCATTAACTATAATTTTTTGACAAAAATAAAACGATATTCATTCATTCAAGTTGATAAAGTATATCGGATACAACCACAAATTCAACATCCCTAAAACCATAAGTGTTGAATCTGCAAAAATAATAAAAAATATCCACAACACCGAATTTAATAGCATACAACGACAAAACGCTTACATGTAATATAATAAAATCTTAGTGACTGGAATAACCATGCGTCTAGAACGGTAATGTTAACGTCCAAATCAATTATTAAATCTATAATAATTGATGTCAATATTTCAATATGAATCCAACAAACACTGCAATAAGATGCAAAATCAAACAATGCCGCACAAGACGGCAAATAACACAATGTTGCACTCAGACGGCGAAATCATAAAGAAAAAAAAATTGAAGAAGAAACTTGATATTTATGGAAACCACTTATTTAGATTGAAAGAAAAGGGGGAAAAGATGGACATGATTCTAGGTAAAAAAAAAACATAAAACCACCCCTCCACGATGAGTGGAGGAGAAAAAGAATTTAGAGAGAAGGTGAAGTTTTACTCACTAAAAACAAACCTCCACTAACTATAATTAATAAAGTGTTTTAGTAAATGATACATATTTTACTATTAAAATTATCATTATTAAACGTCTCCTTAATAACTGTGCAAAACTCAAATGGGACACTTAATTTGAGACGGAAAGAGTAATTTGAAATTTTTAAAGAGTGTTTCGTTGATATTTGTTATCAAGACCCTTCTATTTTTAAGCTTTGTTTGATAGTTTGAAGGGGAAGAGGAGGGGAGTAGAGGGCTTTGAAGGTGAAAAATACAAGGACAAATGGAGAAAATTTTCAATTTTTTTAAAAAGTATTTTATGGAGAATGATAAACTAATGTTTATGTTGTACCAATAAAAAGAAATTAATATAATGTTTATGATTGATATGTTTTAAATTTGAAGAATATTATTGCATTATAAATTAAATTTGACAATTGGATATAAGCTCTCTCTTGTGAACCGTCACTAAAATCATAGTTTCTTCTCTTTCATCCACCAAAGGGGAGTGATTTAGGATCAATTTTTGACTGAAAATCATTCATCTAACTTGTTTTTCTCTTTCCTTTTTATTGAAATAAGTGATTTTTCACATATATTTCATTTTTTATTTTATGATTTTGTTGTCTTAGTGCGACGTTAGTTTATTTGTTCGTCGTCTTTGCGCAACGTTGTTTGTCTTTCTTGTTTCGTTCAAGTATTTGTTCGGTTCAGATTGTCAGATCACCTTCGATCCAATGCAGATCCAATCAATGACTTTTGCGTCGCCCATATTGTAGATCCGGAAATATGAGTATTTCGGAGACTTGAATATAGTCGTATGTGTAAGGTTTTGTACTTTGCCTTTTATGCTACTAACAAAGATGTTGCGAGTTTGTTCGCAGATTCATCCTTTTTATTTTTAGTGAATTTGCATTGTATTGATGTACTCTATCAATTTGAATGAACGAATTATCATTTATTTTTGTCAAAAAAAATCACCCCGTATAATTTTTTTTTATTTCCTTCATATACAAAATATTTTGTATTACGAAGAAAAATGAACCTCCGTACTCTCTCCTCTTATAATTAAAATCTTTATTTCTTCAACTTACTCATTAATTCTTTTTAAAGTCCCTCTTCCCTCTCCTCAAAACGGGCAAACAAATTAGCATCCAAATATTTAGGCTAAATTATATGAGAAAATCTTTAACTTAATTTATATTTTTCAAAAGATCCTTAACTCTAAGGATTTGATTTAAATATATAAGCCTTGAATTTGAAGTTTTTGATTTGAAATTGTAATAATATTGGTGCACTTTGAAAAGAGATAAGTGTAGATCTATTGATGGATGATTATTGAACGGGGAGGGGATCCTCTCCGGTGTATTTCTCTCATGTGTGATCTTAACCCTTTATTAAAGAGGTAAGATAATGTCATTTAATATTAAAAATGGAAAGAGGGTATAATTAATGGTTGAGATCAATGACTGCAGAAAACTGCAGAGTATATCACTGAAGAGGATCCTCTCCCCATTGAACGCTATATTTAGGATTCATGCATTATACTCTCATTCTAGATTTTTCATATTAAAGAAATATAAATATTCTTTTCTTTTTTTTTCCTTTTGTAAGAAAATAGTTAATGGATTTTGCTAGAATACATCTTTTATGAAGGTGTCTTTTAACAAGTTATTCTATTAATATTTAATAAAAGACACCAACAAATTTTTATGAAGGTGTCTTCTAACAAGTTCTAACTAAAAAATGGATAGTTACACCTTCAGGTGTGTCTTACTAAAAGACACATTCATGTGTGACTTCTAGCGAAACTCATAGTTAATAATCCTTTAAAAAAATGACATGGCTACACTTGCGCTATCTTTCGTTTATGGTACCCTTCTATTACAAATTTTTGTACATGATCATTAAATAATATACTTTTTTTTGTGTACAAATAATATAGTAAGTGTTACTTTAGAGAGAAAAAAAATGCAATTTTCCATTTTTAACACATTAACTATTTTTTCCGTTTTGAATTGTGTTTTTTTGAAAGAGAGAGAAAAGATCAACACATCTACTTTTACTAGCTCACCGCACAATAAGTTCGGTTCTTTCACACTTAAGAGAATTTTCCACTATAATTAATTTTGATTACAAAATTACTTACTAACCACGTCTAAGATTTCCGGCCCGACCATGTGGACTTCCTTCAGGTCAACAAAATTAAGAGTTGATAATAATTTGATGTTTGTATACACTTGAGACTCAATGAGTAATAAACTAATTTAAGCATACTAGAAGAGACTTTTTATCTTACGATTATCTCTAAACACTTAAGAAATTAAAGATAGAAGTTTGTAATAATTTGTATAAGTGTTTTTTTAGTTGCAGACAATTGCCTATCCCAATGACTTATCTGTTGCTACAGACGTGTCTTCTTTTAATTCACCAAGGACAAAAGTACTCCTAACACATAGTCAATGACATTTCTTCAGAAGAGATAAAACTTAGTCTTGGTTAGATGTTCATCAGAGCGTCGACCATTGACTTGATTCTTTCAGAACAGAGCTTCTTCTTCAAAACTTTATAAACACTTGATCAAATCTTTGACTTTTTGTTGATCATCTCCGGATCAAAGCTTTATCATTAGAGCTTCTATGTGTTAGCGCGTTGAATTTCAAAGTCAAATTTTAATTATATGGTCTTGCATACTTGAAAAAACTTTAGAGTTCTCAATTATTCTTTTATACATTGTTATCATCAAAATTTAGACATAGTGTTAGCTATTTTTCTATAAGGGATCTCAATGCGGGCTAAATGGGACATACCAACTAGAGGGGGTGGGCTCATAACCTCATCGATGAAGCACAAATACGGACACGGACACGACACAGACACACCGACACAGCTAATAATTTAAAAAAATCACATAATTCAGTGTAATTACAAGTGTCAGTGTCGGTGTCGTGCCGGACACGACAGGTGTCCGACACCTGGACACACCTAATCTGAGGAGTGTCTGTACTTTATAGCCTCATCCCAACCCGCTTTAAATGGTAGATTAAACGAGTCATCCCGATGGATCAGATCCGTTTTTGCCACCAATAATAGTGGACATCCTTCCAATTGCCTACGTTTGTGCGGTGTGACATCGTGCTTGGCAAGATTTTGGCTTCTTTCAATTTTTAGGATTGTACTTTGCCTTTTTCTGTGAATCACTTTTGAATGTGATTACGAACATAAAGTCTCTTTTGTTAAAGATATGCTGGATATAGTATTTACCTTTTTATTGTATCATGGAATTTGATTTTGTAAAAAACATAATGTGACTAATCAAGTTGCCAACTTGCAAGTGAAAATTCAGAAAGAATACATAAAAACAAAAGAATTTGAAAACGGATCTTCCTCGTCATTATCATGTTAAAGAATGCTAAAAAACTAACTTGCAACAACGTAACTTATTTGACTAGTTTAGTAGCATATATGTACATATGTTTAGTGTAACACCTGATAAGTCATAGTTCTTGTTCTTTTTAGGGTTTGTTTTACTTGCTATCCTTGTCACTTTGTTTTACTTGCTATCTTGGTTTACTGCATGTTTGTATTGTTGTAGGGGATTGCCGTGTGTATTTGGGGATTTTATTCCTGTTATCCTCAATCATTTCATAATTCTTGTATGGGTGATTTGTTTAATAAATGTGCCATTAAAAAAAAAAATTACTTCGGTCCTTGAATCGGATTACCGAGTGTTTTAAAAAAAAAAATTACTATGATTTGCTTGCTTCGCATTTGTAGGACTGTTCAAAAAGCCAAGTGTAGATTTTAAGCCAAAGACGACCCATTTAAGCCCTTATAAGACATGACCTACTTAGATGGTGCCAAAAAATGATTCACATAAGCCTTATAAGACGTTTTTAATTTTAATTTTGAATGTCATTTGATGTAATGACGTATTAATGACCTCTTTGGCTATAAATATGCACGTACTAGACTTGTATTGATCACCTTCTTCACTTGTAAAACTCCAAAAACTCATTCTATATGCATTTTAGGTGAATTGCTACTCCATATTTCCATTCCATCAAGATTCTTTTTATTTGCTTTATTTTATTGATTATGTATCTCATTTGATCATGAGTCAGTAGTCTCTTGTAGTTTCTGGAGTTTGTGAAAAATCCAACGGCTTAATCTTCCTAAACCCATAATCTTGTATCTTCCTAAACTCATTTGATCATGAACAATTGATTTACTTAATATAGATGTTGGATCGATAAATGAAAATGAGATCGAATGTCCGATCTACAAGATTGTTCAAAAGAATCGACATACGAGAATAGTTTAGATTCTTTTGAGATTATGCTTCAAGGGTCTTGATAACGATGTTTTTCATGAGAATATGATAAATTGTCTAATTGAGATATGACTATTGTATATCTGAGAGGAATCATAGCTACTTCTATTCATATCATCTTTGGAAATTTGATCGAATGACAAGAGCTAATAAATTGGTGATTAGATTAAGTCGTTAGGATGGATTCTAAATTCCCATCTTTGTGGATTAGATAAAGGGTCTTGGCTCTTTATGATTATTATTATTTTGCCTTAACCTTTTGGTTCCCATATGTAAGAGATCTTCATAATTTGAAGTGTGGGCAAGCGATAAATAAAATATGATCAATAATGTTTTCTGTTAGAATTCAAACTCAATTTCTTATGAACAATTCATTATTTATTGAAGTTCATTAATTCCATTTGTTTAATCTCTTCATTTTTTTTTGAAACGGAAAAATGTATATTTACTTCTCATGCGACCACAATCGCACCCATACAAAGGCCGTTTCATTTTTTATTTTTATTTTTTCAAAAAAGTTAAATGCTTGATAAACGAGATCAAACCATAAGACGTGCCTGAATCAAAACAAAATATAAGTAGTATTTGTCTAACAACAAGAAACAATCCATCCAACAAAAATGGTCAAAACAACACAAACTAAACAACATAACTACGCCAAAACAAACAGACTACAACCCAACATAAATGGTGCCTACAATGCTGCCAAGACAATCAGCTGGATGATCCCACCATTGATTTATATCATAACTAAAACATTTTACTTCATGTCTCAACCATCACCAAAAATAAAACTTAACAAGATCAATTAGGCCAAGATTATTCACATGAGTTCAGTCTTTTCAAATTTCTCTAGCACAAGATAACTAAATCACGGTACGTTCTACTTACTTTATACTACAAAACTTAACCTACACCAAAAGTACCATGGAACATTGGGCATGCCAAAGTACGTTGTTAGAGACAGTTGTATTCACAATTATAACTCGTATTTTAAAGACTAAACTCGTATTTTTAAGGGTGGATTTCTTTTGAAACAAGGGGGGTATTTTTCAGTTAACAATTAGAGAGTCTTGATATTGTTTAGGTCAAGACTTTAATTAAACTACGCTAATTATTAAGGTGTTGTTTGTGACTGTTTTTCAGACTTGACTTTGAGTACTACTAATACTAATCTTTTATTGGAAATGCTAACTTGTGCCCTTAGGTTAGGGCACAAGATAAAGATCTTAAAATAGAATTAAATAATAAATATTGTATTGAAAAAATAAGTTTGTAACATTTTAAGGTTATGAATGCACAATTTCTAAGGTTAAATTTTAACATTTAGTTTTTAATCTTTTGCTCTTAAGACATAAGTTAGCAAGACCTATCTTTTATATAACAATAATATTTTTTATTATCTTATAAAAAAGAAAATCTTGTCAATGAATATCGAATACCTATTTATTCAACCTGTATTGAATATTATTCACAAGTAAAATATTGTATTGAATATTAAATTTTCTATTGGACATTTTCTACTTTCTTGTTTGGGAAGATGCTGCTGACATCCAATACTTGATGACCATGTGCCCTTTTCTGTTTTTGACTGATCCATGTGCATTCATTTAATGCTTGTGAACGCGTTGAAATTTATCAGGTACATATATTGTGTTTTTTTTAGCAAGAAATAATCAAATAATACATTATAGTTACAAGGTTTTGATTGTCTGTTTGCTTGCATGCGTTGTTCATAATTGGATGTTCGATTTTCTGATTAACGTGCTGAATAAACATTTAATAAAAGTTTGGGATCCCAAATATTTTAATTATTTTTAAGCAAACTTGAAAAGAAACTGAAAATACCTTGACGTGCAAGAAATTTCTGTCTTAAACCCTTCTAAAATTAGCTCGGGTTTTGTCAATGATAACTGCAAGTGTTAATGTGTTTTCTCTACTATGAAATATGTTAAGAGTCAACTATGTAACAAGATGTGAGATTAGTGGTTAAATAACTATCTTGTAACTTTAATAGAAAATGATGTTCTTAGAACAATTAAAAATGATGTTATTTTAGCTCATTTTTTTGAAGATAAACTATTTTTTAAAAAAATTTAGTTGTTACGACTATTTTTAGTACAATTTTTTTAGTAAATTTAATATATCTTAATCTCTAGACCAAAAAATTTAGCGTCGCTGATAATTTATGTCTGAGTCTACCCTGATGAGGATTGTTCCACCTATAAACATTTGTTCAGAATGTCTCTCATCCAATGTGGGATTGTTTAACACAAAACTCTTGACGATGCTAATAGTATTGAAAAGATTGGAGAGATGGAGAACAGAGATAAGGATTCAAAGTCTCAAACAGCCAAACAACATAAGTAACATTGATGATTTTATCTTATAGCATTCTTGGGTTCCAGATAGAGCATTTTCACCACAAGTTTCCCTCTAGGGTTGTACAGTAGCAACCTTATTAGGTGGGAGTTCAAAATATATAAGGTACCGGTTGTACATTGTTCCCTTGAACCTGGGCATGTCTTGATTGTTGCATTAGAACGATTGGCTCTACGTACAAAGCAATATTTGTTTGACTTTGATACCTTGTTGGCCTGGTACAACTAATGTTGCCAAAGTGTCCCAAGAATTGGCGTTAATGGCTTCCAATTCCCTAGCCTGCTAGACCTCATTATCGACCACAAGCTTGACAATGTCCCTAAACTACTCTGACACTTAGTACATTATAACATGTATATTCATATCAGTTTTCTTTCCAATGAACGATGTGATCATACGCAAAACATTGCCTATAGTACGACTAATGCTTTGTTTGCGAGTTTGGATGAGAATAGATATTGGAGGGCTTATAAAACAAGGAATGAACAAGTGAAGAAATAGATGACATTGGAATGAGAGAGCTCTGAACCTGAACCTAGTCTCGCCCTTAACTAGAGTGTATGTTGTTTTTTAGGTTTTACAAACAACTTATAATATTTTTGGATTTAAACGAAAATAAAATGATTTATGTTTGGATATGTTCACGTGAAAGTGATTTGAACACTGATTTAAGTTTAAAAATCAGATTTTACGACAAATACTATATATTCTAAATTTCAATTATACTCAATTCTAAAGACAAAATCATTTCTAAACGAGAATTATCAAATACATCAAAACTAAATTTAAAGTCTTCAAAATCATTGCCGACTCTCAAGAGTTAATCCAAACATGCACATAAAATTAAGAAATAGATGACATGTTCAACCCGATGATCCAAACCGACCTAACTTGTATCTTACCCAAATTTGTTCAAGTTGGGATGCAACCCGAACCAACCAGATCGAATTGGAAATTGTTTGGTTCATGTAAAGGGTTTATGATTCTAAATTCATGAAGCTACAAACCCAATCCGCTAAAATTAATTTGATTTTTTAATTTTAGTTAACATAGTTTAAGAATTTTATATCTTGATTTAAAATCAATCTAATTTAAGTATTAAAATTTATAATTGTAGAATTTAGTCTATGTATTGAAATTTTAATCAAAATGATGACATACAAGAATTTTTTAGATTTGTATTAAAAATTACAAATTTTTGAAGGATAACCTACTCGATCGCACCCGTTCATGTGGTTCATCACCGTTTGGGTAGGTTCAGATTTGACATGAAAATATGGGTTTCTTTTTAACTCAATTCAAACAAATGAAACTTTATTAGATTGGGTAACAGATTTGGCCAAAAACCGATCAACTCGACCGTGAACATCACTAACTATCAACATTTTTCTACAATACAATTACAATAATATAATAGAAGGGAAAAAGAAGCTCCGAAGAAAGAAAAAACGAGTTGTTTTTATCAGATTTATTAGCTGTTAAGGGTACATGTGTATGTCATTGCCCTAAAACTTGAGGTGTCGTCCTTCTCCTTCCTTTACATATTATCGTTGATGTCTGCTCAAAAAGGAACTCATATGGCCACGCGTAAAGGTCAGTTGTCCTACCATATAAAGCAACTACTTTTTTTTTGTGGGCTCCGGTCCAGTACTTCTTATATCTAATTTCTTCACGACCATGCCACAACATAAATACACGCACCTATCTATTAATCTTCATGCAATCATGCATGAAAAAAAAAATCTTCATGCAATCATACCATAATAAATTTGGCAACTGTGCAACACGACGGAGCCATAATTTCAAAACTATAACGGATATTCTATGAAATGGACATTTTATTGAGCAAATGAAGTGGAACTCAGTTTCGTATTTTAATTTTTTGGAAAAAGTTAAACTAACCTACCAAATTGATATTGAAGATACTCGAACCTGAAACGATGGGAAGAAATATACTCCAAAGTCCAAACCAACACCACCGAAATCAAAACAAATAGATGAGACAAATAAGAAACCACACGATCTTCAATACTTTGAGGAGTATCAAGATTATTAAGCTTAAGTATGGTTATTTGTTGAGAAACATCTGATCTTGGTCATCTTGTGAAAAAAAAAACTAGTGTCTTTAATCATTTGACTCTGGACTAATCATACTTATGTTTATCTTGAAAAGAAAGAGTCTTTTCAAGATCAATTTCAACACTTATTTCTTCAACATCAAGTTTGTCAGAATAATTATGATCTTATATTTGCTGAATATCATTCAAATTGTCAATGACCATCTTAACATTGTTATGAACATAGCTTAACACATCTTTGTTCCAAACTTTGAGACGGGCCTTAAGAGACTTGAGTTTTTTTTAGCCAAAACAAACATCGGACAACCATTAACAGGATGTGGCTCCAATGATGTTTAACAACTATTTTGCAATCATCATGAGTAATTCACACGCAAATCATAAGATACAAATCTCTTCATTGTTCAAAATTTTCTTTATATGTTCACAAATTGATTTTTTACATAGCCTATTTCTTGTGCATGATTTGTTTTCTATGGTATTACTTCAACGGTGTATCAACTAATTGTGTTGAAACTTTTATTTTTCGGTGGTGTTTGGTTGTGTTGAATCTTACTCAAGTAGTTAAAATCCAAATTGAATTCATTTTCAATTTGAGATTTTAAATATTCAGTTTATAGCAATTGTCCAGTGTTTTGCAATCACTTTGGATATTGTCATAGAAAACAATCACCGGCTACTTCCCTCTCCTCCTTATTATAAGAATTTTTTTAAAAAATTTTAGTCCTATTCATAAGAAAAAGTTACGAGTTTTAAGGTGTAGTTGATGATTAAAAGACTTTTTACCCATCATCAAATGTTTGTCTTTTTAATATTAGTGAATGTGTAGTGGAGCACTGGATGGTCTTAGGTGGGCCTGACCAAACCCAAAAAAATTAATTTTTTTATAAGGAAATTACTAAAGTACCAGGAATAATTTAATAAAAATACAACACAACCCACCCTCACACACACTTCCTTCCCTCTTCTAAGAAAAATATTATAATATATTTTGATTGGCCACTCGAGATTTTTCTGGCTCCGCATTGAGTTTATGTATTCTAGGTTTCACAATTTTCTGTAAGAGTATATTTGTAAAAATATTCAAAAAATTAAAATAATTAATGATTACGTTGATTTTGATATTTTTTTAGTTTTCTTCTTTCAATAAGCACAAAGAGAATACTTTCTCCGGTCACATTTACAAGAAACTTTTAAATAGTTGTTCAAATATCATTACTCTTACTCTTTATTAAATAACTGATGTATCTGGACTATATTATAATATAAATATATCAGTTATTTAATAAATCTGAAAAATGAAAAAATTGCTTAATTTAATATGCTGCTAGTTTAGTGGCAATAGTTTAGCGTCACAACTTCAAGCTACAAAGTTTAAAACATGATGTTATGTGGTTACAACAAGCCGGCCCTAACTTTCTTTCTATAGGTTTTCTCTTCCAGTTTCTTCATTGAGGGGTGGTTTTTGGTCAATTCTTGACCTGAAATCACCCCTCTTAATCTTTTTCTCTCTATTTCAATCTAAATAAGTGATTTTCACATAGATATAAATTTTTTCTTTGTGATTTCATCATCTAAGTGTGGTGGTTTGTTGTTCGTCGTCTTGTGCGGCGTTGTTTGATTTCCCGTCTTCTTGCGGTGTTCATTTGATTCATATTGAAAGATCGATTATTTAATCAAATATTTGAGCGTCAACGTTGCAGATCCGGAGGCCATAGATATTCCGGTCACTTTAATTTTATCATATATTTTTGTAGGCATTATGCCGTTATATGCTATTAACTTGGATGCTTTGAGTTTGTTCGCAGATTCACCATTTACGTTTTTAGCGTTGTTGAATGATGTAATCTTTCAATTTGAATGAATAAATATCATTTTGTTTTTGTCTTTTTTTTTTTTTTTGTAAAATGGTCATTTTATGATTCATTATAATTAATAAAAATACGCTATTCCTCGATTATCCTTTAAAAAATTCCTACATAAAGATTTATAAACTGATTTTGAAAAGAAAAAAACCGAGTGGATTGAGTGTGTCATGAGTCAAAAGTATCATTTAATGTGTGTTGACTCTGTGTTATTAAAATGAAATAAAAAATTGAGAATATTAAAAATGTTAAGATAGTGAACAAATTCATAAATTTTTGTTCAACGAAGAAAGAGGAAATAAACTATAATCATCTCAACCAAAATAATGAAAATAAACCTGAAATAATTCTATTATGTGATTTTCTTTATAATCATCTCTTACTATTGCAAAATTTAAATAGACTACATATGTTAAATAAATTCTACTTGAGGAGAATGACATTTTTCACCGATTGATTTGCTTAAATTTTAAATTTCCAAGTTTCCGCAAAACAAAAAAGTGATTCCACTTTTTCGTAAATTTTTTTGTCAAGAAGTTTCTGTAATGATTTATTTAACGTTATTGTCTTTTTTGATTTATTTTAATGTTTTTTGTAAGAAAGATTTATTTTAATGTTTAACGTCATCATCTTTAAATTGTGACATATTTTTTAGTTTAATTCTAATATTTTTTTTGGACAAAGTTTGACTCTAAAATACTAAATTTTTTCATTCAGAGAAGAACATTCTTAGTCCAAAAGTAAGCAAGATAATCAAGGTTATGCAAATTTCTAAGTGGATTACTACTTTTCCAAATAACAAATAAACAAATATTAATAATTTTGTTGGACAACTAATATGGAAGGGAAGGGAGTTTAATCCTCCCACTCTAAAAAAAATTAATAAGGAAGGGGAAGTATAAATCATAATCAAAATCAAGATATTAAAAGAAGAAGAAGAAGAATAAATTAATAATTTTCTTTTGAACATAAGAATAATATAAACTAATAGCTTGAATTTTATATAAATGGACAACATTTGTTTGATCACAATTTTTCGAAATATTGTTCCATGTAAAGGGAGAAGTGAGTGCCAAATGGCAACTATCAACAGTTTCGATTGTTTACCACGGGAAGAAGGAAGTGGCGCGTGTTAGAAGACGTAAGATATGCGCGTGGTAGAAGTAATGGAATGGGACCTAGATATTGGTGTGACGGAGTTGTCAGTAGTTTCGCAATGCCGTACATCCGTACAAAGGACAAGCTACCGACCCACTTGCTTGTTTTGATGACTCACGCAAAGACACCATCCACACTTTCTGACAGTGATTTCCATTAATTTGTACATGACCCCCCTAACCATTCTTTCTCAATGTTTCCCTCATTTCTATTCTTAATATGTCCCTCAATCATAATCCATTTCTGTTTTTCCAATAAAAATTTAAAGTGAAAATTCAAGACTAAAAAAAGTTTATAAATGTATTTATATTTATCTTACTTCAAAGATAAGATATTAGTGGAGCTCGAACTAATGTCTTTCATGTCTAAGGTCTTTTCTCAAACAAAATTGAAAATTTCATCTAATGAGGTATATAAGGAAATTATATGCTTATGGTTTAATCGGTTGTTTTTATGATTGGTTTATGGGATACTTTAAAAAAAAAGTTTATGGGATAAATTGATAAGAAAATTCAAAGAATGTGAAAGAATGTCCCACATAAGAATGCTAAAAATTGATGTACTTTCATAATTTAAAATCTACTCGCGGTCAACTTAACGGAAATGTTAATGGAAACTAAATAATCGAATATAAGAATAGTTTAAAAACCTTTTAAATTGGTTTTTAATAATTTAAGGACTACATTGAAAAGAAAATAATAATTTAAGGACTACATTGATAAGAAAATGATACTTTAAGGACTAATCGACCGTTTCTTTCTATTTTTATTATGTCCTTGCTAATACTCCATCTGTTTCAAAATAAGTGTCGATTTAACCAATTGCACACAAATTAAAGAGTGGAATAATGTTGTCCAAAAGTATGATACTTTTACTAAAATAGCATCGCTAGTTATTGGTGTATTTGTCATCGTTATAAATTAAAGTACAAAATGATACTTTGGAAGTTGTGTGGACAATAATAATTAAGGGTACTATTGGAAAAAAGTAATTAATAGTACATTAAAAAGTGAGAATGACATTCATTTTAAAACAAATTATTTTTGCTAAAGCGACATTCGTTTTGAAACGCAGGGATTACTATTCTTTATGAACTCCTCCACCCCATGGTTGTCATAAAATCAATGCAGGATAACTTCATCCAAGGATTCTCCACCCCATGTTATTTGAGTTGTGCTTTGGACCATAAGAATTGGAGTGAAAATTGCCCAATTCTTGAATTTGAAGCAGATCAAATTCGAAATGTATTGGAAAGTCATAGTTGACATGGTCCATGATTGCAGTTATGTAAATGTTTCAATTCTTCCCCCTCCTTTAAGATATTGTATTTATTTTCCAACACATTGATTGATGGACATCAATAATACATGTTTACCACTGGACAATATTGATTTTTGTGGTCAATATATGCCACACCTATTTCTTTGAAGGAACTTTTTAAAATGTCGTTCCCTTAATTTTGCTTGATGATGCTTAGAATAGATGTGCTCAACATTAACTAGTTTCTTAATTTAATTCTCCCTTTTGAACAAAAGATATATTTTCATTTTAAAATCGTCATTGAAAAATTTGGAGACTCAATTTATATTTTCTTATAGACTGTTACTTTTTCCACCTAATAAGTTTCTCATGCACCTTAATCGAATTTTAAAACCTAAAATGTTTCAATTTGTTTTTGGATATTTTTATGAGGTGTTCATGTCATTCAAATTCTATAATCTGAACTGTATAGTGTACGCAAGAAGCTGATATGTGGAAAAATAAACCGTTTTTTTTATTTGCACTACAAAAATCTTCACATATAGAATCTGGCCCACTTGTTTTAACTGGGCCTGGGCTGTATGAATTTGGTGACACCATACATGACACAAAAAATTGGTTTTTGTTCCCCTAATTATTTACTTTGCAAGTCCCCTCTGTCTCATGTCTATTGGCTTTGTCCCAACAATCACAGGACTCTAATTAAGAGGGATGCTTCTGCGTAGGACCCATATATATGTTCTTAGTTGTTTGTTTTAATGTCACAAATTGGTTAGACTTTCAAATCAGGATTAGACTACAAATGAATAGACTACAAAGAAGTTATTTGTGTTAGAATTTCTTCTAATATTTTGTGGCCTGTAATCAATTGTTGGTTTTGGTTTTAATAAAAACGAACTGATGTTGTGATCCATTTGATGATGCTTAGGCCATGATAAAAGTGATCAATAAATAATGGACTTTTGGGCACTTAATCTGATTTGTGTAGAAACATAGTGTAGGCCCAAACACTAGGTCCATGATGAGTGGTACCTAGGGTTGCACGGTTATAAATAGAGAGGTTAGGTCCCCTTTGCCATCACTCTGACTATTCTGCTCATTAGCGGTTTTCCCCATTGAAAACCCCTAAGTTTGGAGTATATGAAAGGTAAAGGAAGACTTTATCTCAAATCTCGGCGAGTCCGATGATCATGGTTTCCAAGTAAGTGTGTTTTAATTTCATATAATAATTCGATCTTGATGATTAAATTGTTTACAATTTGATTGTGGAATAATATCCAAAGTGATAAGACTAAGTAATCAACTACTAGCATGTTAATTTTGTAAATAAAAAAACTACAACCATATTGATTGATTATCGTATGACAATTGCCAATTTGTATGAGCTAATCCGTTTTTATGAAATTGGACGCTCGACTCTCGTAGTAAAGATATACTGGTAATAAAAAAACACGATTTTTTTAAAAGGAAAAAAGGATAATAATTAAAGCTTTGCTATTTTACATGATAATCGTGGGCCAAAAGTTACAAGTGTTCTTAAAAAAATAAGAAAAAAAAGTTATATTATTAGTAAAGAAAAAGTATATATGGTGACCTTTTGGTGTTGAACCAAGGACATCTAACAAACAATATACCAACGTGCTTCTCGACCAAATGACCATCCTAATACTTTTGAAATATTTGCATGTTCTTCGTATATATTGGATATTTTTTATGTATTATACAAATAAAAAAAAATATTTTAGGCTCTAAAATTTAGTATTATACAAATAAAATTTACACCCTTTAAAGAACGGTCATGTATTCGAGTGATATCAGAAACAAGTAACCTTTTAGATTATCAATTATTAAATTATTAACATGTATGTTTTTTTTTTTACAATATAGATTCATGTGTTATATTTGGTTGCTCCTCTCTAGTCATTGTGAGATTATCATTCACACTTTTTTTGACAAGTTATCACTCACACGTTAATTCTGACAATCTTCTCTCATGTGTTAATATCCCACGTTACTATACTTGCGCACCATCGTAGCAACAAAACACGCCACCACTCCGTCAAGAAGACTTTCTATGCAGATCAAATATACAATGTTTTGCACTCTCACTTCTTCCACCATCCTGAATTAGACTATGATATTACTTTATTGAGTCTTGGCGAGAGTTTGAGTAATTATCATATTAAATTAAGAATAACCATATAAATGAACTAAATATCGCATTTTCACCAAAAACTAAAAGATATTTGGTATATAAGTTGTGTCATTCATATTTTATCCAATATACACACCCTCATTCAATGTGAATATGTGACTCACACTTGATATACCAACAATATATCATTCAATTGTGAGTCCAACTATTCATTAAGTATATATAAGTAAGACTCGATAACCGAATATAACAATTCTGGTTTATAAGTCGGTTTTGAACATCTTAATAGACCGATCGATAAGTTTGAATAACATTGAGTTTGCATGTAGGATATTATTTCAACCCCAATAACCTCAATCATTCTTAACTCTTAATTCCTCGTAAGTCACTAGCAAATTTCGGGGAAAAAATTGCAAAGACATTACACACATTATTATATGAGAGGACATAAAAAAAGTTTGGTCCAAGCTTGGGCGTTGAATTCCAATACTTGACTTGGAAGAAATTTGACAAGTACAACCGTACATAATTCAACAAGTTTGGTCACCCACTACCGTTAAAAAAGATAGTTTGATAATTCGTTTCCACTCTCTAGACTCACCTATATTCAAGAAAACGATTCGTTCAAACAGCCACCACTCTTATTATAGTCCTTTTCATTTGTGGAAATTAATTAACGTTAGTCCTACCAATGCTTCTGGTAAACTACTTAGTATAAAAACACATGTTATAAACTAACTTATCAGTTATCTACTATTTTATTTTAATTTATATTTAGAATTGGCCATCTCAAAGTCGTGTTTTGTAGTTTTCCAGGAAACTTCATACTAAATTAGTTGATTGAATTTGTAGTGTATAGTAAAATCAGCGGTTGAATTAATTTATAAATATGAAATGATATAAAATTGATATATTTAATTAATATTTATTTATTTTCCATTAAGATTACAAAAGTAAAATTGAGATACCAATGATAAACTATAATCTACTTGAATTAGCGTATCAAAAACACTACAAGTTGTTAAAAATAAGTTACAAGCTCATAAAATTTGTTGGTTCAAAAACGGGTCTTTTTAATCAAATGAGCTTATGACACATAACCTATAAGATATAAGTTAAAAAATGAGTCTTACTAAACAAACTCATAAAATGTAATTACAACATTATAAAAGAAATATTGACTATAACTATTTAAAAAAGTTGAGTTCGATGTTGACCATGTTTTAAATGGCCAAATTCATTAATAATTGATGTTGTACTAAATAAATAAATAAACACACAAGTAACATTTCTTTCAGTGTGTGAACTATTGAGTTATTTGTAAGGAATCCATTGTTTGTTTTGCTTTAGATTCTTGCATTGTATTGATCTTTTTCATTGCAGACAAAGTTCCCTTTGTAGTTTCTGCAGAGGCTGGAAGCGCCAAACAAGAAAAATAAATTTATCAATCAAGTAATAATTGTTTAACTTTCTTAGTTCTACAAATTAATTTTGACAAATAAACTTGTTTTTAGAGGGTTGTGTTAGAAAATTGACAATCAACGTAAAACTTAGTCGAATCTCTATATAACATGGATCAAATACATTGTAGTGTGAATACCGGCTTGTTGCCAGGACATTGTATGACTCGAGTATAATGTCAATGAGCAAGGGTGGATGCATCACCCACATGGATGTAGTGACAAATAAACAAGGATTCCCACATTTTTGTAAATAGTTGTGGGCGATGAAGTTAGTTCATGAGAGTGAGATTTGTTTTAAACAATAGAATATAAGCAGTCTTACGTAAGAATTGGATATATCAATATTTAAGATTTTGTGTACTAGCAAAGTTAGATAAAAAATATGGTAGAGATCAACATTATTGTTGACGTGGAGTGGAAGAAGAATATTATGGCCGTAAAAATGGTAGGAGATCAAATCATAACCCTAAAATTTTTAGCTGAATAAGACACCTTTAATAATATTAGTACTTGTTGTGAATTCGATGAAAATCACATCAATAAATACTTGATGTGTGGAGCAAGTAATAATCAAGCAACCAAAAAAAAGTGCATGGAAGTTATAAACACAAGCAAAGGTAGAAAATAACGAGAGAAAGAAAGAGAGAACACAAAAGAATTTGTTTACCCAGTTCGGTCCAAAACTGACCTAGTATGGGGGAGAGAGCAGCTCTCCATCCATCAAATTTTGAGTGATACTACAACATTACTTTCACAACTCATGTATAAGCTTAGAAGAACACCTTAAAGTAAATTTTTAGAAAGATTTAGAAAGGCTTAATTGAAGATGTACAACTAGGAGGGAATAAAAATCTAGTATAGGATCTATATGGACATGTAAGGAGTGTATCGAGAGGTTTTTATGGCTTGCATCAGGGGTATCGTCTCACTGAGGTATATGAAGAGGTGTTGCTCGAGAAAATTAGAATTTGTCAAGAGATGAGAATGTTGCACTAGATGTGTGGTATGACTAAACAAGATAAGATTAGAAATGAAAACAATAGAGAGAGATGGAGCGAGGGAGGGAGGGAGGGAGGGAGATAGAGATAGAGAGAGAGAGAGAGAGAGAGAGAGAGAGAGAGAGAGAGAGAGAGTAGCACCTACAGTAGAGAAGATAACGGAAACTTAGGTTGTTTAAGCATGGAGAGAGAAAACTAGATTAAGTACTAACAGGAGCAGATCATATGGATGATTGTCAAATCCCAAGAGGCAAATGAAGGCCTAGAAAAACTATAAGAGAAACTATCAAGAAAGATCTAGAAACTATTGAGTAGAATAAGAATGATACATGATTGATTATTATGGTTTCGTTTGATTTATAATCATATTATTTTTAGTGGAGTAAAGCTTTGATTGTTGTTGTTATATAAAGTTACTCCCTTAAGAGATGAAATTTTAGCCATTAAACAACTTGATAAAAAATATAATCATGAGATAGTTTTTAGGGTTAAATATGTTTAGTCAAAATCATGAGATATAAAGTTTCGACCCCATTGAATCTTAATGACAATTTTAGTCCTTTTTAATATTGTATTTTGTAAGAATAATATCTATTTTAAATTTTTGTTTTTACAATTAAAGGATGATTTTAGTACTCGAAATAAATGTAAATATAAACTAAAAATTTATAAATTATTTTAAATGATTAAATTTAAAAGTTGGTGAATTTATAAGAATTTGAACACATTTAACCTTATCTATGGAAAAAAATATTTAACCATAATTTTCATTATGGCTGTGTTTTAGTTTCTAGGTATTTCGCTGGCAGGGTTTTTGAATTTCTAGGGGTTTGGTACAAGAGAATTGAACTTGCTCATCTGTTAATAGGGGAAATCATGAACATTGTTTGGTCTGAATATCTAAGAAGGCATGTGATATATAGAACTTAGAAGTTCTTCTTATTGATTTCTTGTTATTAGATTTGCATATTTGAGTTTATCAATTGACATAAGCACTTGTTATCTTGTTTGAGAGAACTTATGAAAACAAACAGCTTTTGACATGTTCATAAGTTGTTTTCAACTTATTTCCATTAGTTATCCAGAGTAACTTATGAAAACAGATTATAGATTATGCAAAAACTGTTTGACTTTATTTTATCTTGTATGGTAGAAATAGCTTAATTTTAAGAGCTTATATGATAAGCTGCAAAATAAGTTGTTAATCCAAACAGGGCTGTATGTCTAGGGCTGCTAGTTGTTACTACATTGGTAGTAGTTAGTTTTGTTCATGCGTGAGCATGATGCATAATCGGATCCAGAACCAAAGTAAACTTTTGGTATCATAAATTTGTTAAATTTGATCACATTTCTAAGCACCTGAAGCACCTGAAGAAAAAATATATCTCACATTTCTAACCAAAGTAAACTTTTGCCATATCATCCAAGATACATGAGAAAGAACCATATTGCTCTAAGAATCTATTATTTTTAATGAAACATTTCTTCTTTTGAATGCTTTCCACTCCCTTCCGTCCCTCTTTTGTTTGGTTTTTAGACCATAGTCAGTAGTCACATAATTCATTACAGCGATTAGAGAAACACGAATTGTTATCATAGTCGTATTATACGTGGTAGTTTTGCGAATTGGTTTGTCCAAATTCTTTTATAGCATTTCTATCCTTAGTTCTGTTTTAGAGGCTTTCACCTGATCTTTATATATCTTGCAGTAAAATAAGATCATTCAAAATGTTTAATAGTGTGCTTTATATCAGTGTTGTCTATAGCACGCAATGGCCATGCATCCCATGGCCGCCACAGGACATGCAGTCGTGTAGCAGTTTTAATGTGGCGGTCATCGCAGCCCACTATAGCAGCTAAAATAGCAGATGCCACAGCCGCTACAACTTGATAAGTTTTATACTTTTGTTGAATATGTTAGTTATATCTCAATGACGAAATTTTTCTTAGCTGGGGACTGAGTCTGAGATTAACTGTCCATGATAGAGATGCCGGAAGACCACAACTGGAAGAGGGGAGGGGAGGACATCGGAAAAGGCACTTAGGGGCAATTAGTTGCCTATAAGGGGGAAAACATTCAGAAAATATCATCTGATTCATTTGCTTGAAATTAGTTACATTATATTTTCTTGAATATTCATGAAGCTTTTGGGTTTGAGTATTGCAGTTTGTACCGTGAACAAAATGAAATCGTTAGCACTACTAAAAAAATATATTTTATGTTACTTTTAGTAGTTTATAATTTTATAGGAGTTAAACTTACAAAATTCAAGTTTAATTCACCTGTTATACTTAGGCTATAGTATGACTTACTAGATTCACCTGAGCAATATGATGTTAGCTGAGTTTATACTTGATTTGATTATTTTGTGTTATTTGGATGACATTGTTTTCCATCAGAAGAGAGAGAAAATAATGATTTAAAGGTCAAAACCGCATCCGAACGGTATGTTAATACTTGATACGGTGTTGGACCTCTTAATCATTACTTTCCTCCCAAAAACATATATTATTGTTATATTTGTTGTTTTGTGTACTTCATGAATTTGTTGTACTGATTTGATAATTTTCTAATTTTAGAATTCGTATACTGCTTCCTTTTAAAAAACTTTGTTGTTTGATTGATAATTGGGGAAGGTAATTTGTATAATTTTGTGAGAGTGAATCATCAACTTCGTCCTTGTATTTGTACGAATTGGTCAAATTCGTCCTCCAATTTAACGAAATATCAAAATAGTTCCTGAATTTGTAAAATGTCAATCAATTTAGTCCCTCCATTCAATTAGAGTGTTAAGGGTGCTAATGTGGTCGTTAACCTCTCACATGTCTGATGCCACATAAGCAGAGACTAATTTGGCTGATAGTGACCAAAATTTCCAAGGACGAAATTGATTGAATTGCAGAAAATGTTCTTTCCTTCCCAACGACTCTTTCTTTCTTTCTTCCCCAACGACTCTTTCTTTCTTCCCAACGGCTCTTTCTTCCCCAAATATATAAAATTGGAATCCGAATTTTACAATATTGATTACACTCCAAAACCTCCAAAATTTCTTCTATTAATTACTGTCAACGTTCTTCCTCAATTCAAAAAACTCCAAACCCTAATTTTTTTGATTGAATTTGAAAACCAGAATCCCAATTTTTTTTATGGAATTGGTGTTGGTCATGGAAGAAAGACAAGATTGATGGAGAAGGTTCAGTCCATGGTTAAGGCTAAGGAAAATGACAATGATGAAGGTTTGGAAGTGAGTGTAGGCTGATTAAGAGTTTGGAGGGCAAGGTTGATGGACAAAGTTGATTGTATAGGAAGTGAGCGTAGGCTGATTATCTTTTTGGAGGGCAAGGATGATGGACAAAGTTGATTGTGTAGGAAGTGAGCGTAGGCTGATTAAGTTTTTGATAGTCATAATTTGCTTGTTTAAGTTTTTTAACATGCTACTATATTGTTCTACGTGTGTGTAAAGCTGTAGTGAAAAGAGGTTGAAGATAAAAGAAAAGTAGTCTTTCTGTAATAATTTTATCATCATATTAGTCCCTGAATTATTTGTTTAACTATCAAATCGATCCCTGCATTATATTAAAAAACCATCAATAAGTCATTGAATTATATAAACAGAAATCAATTTGATCCTTGAAGTAGCCTCTGCAATGTCCCACAAACATAACTCATCAGCATTCAATTTTGTCCAAACACAAAATTCACCACGAACATATTCCAGCCTCTGATACTCATGTCCCTCTAAACCACCATCGTGTTGCCAAAATCTGTGATGCAGGAGGATTAACGTAATATTGTCTTCCATCCTACGGATTTTGGCAACATGGTGGTGGTTTAGAGCGAGATGAGTATCAAAGGCTGCAATATGTTCGTGGTGAATTTTGTGTTTGGGAAAAAATGGATGCGGATGAGTTATGTTTGTGGGAGATTGCAGAAGCTACTTCAAGGATCAAATTAATTTATGTTTATGTAATTCAAGGACTTATTTGATGACTTTTTAATACAAGGATCGATTTGATAGTTAGACAAATAATTAAGGGACTAATTTGATGGTAAAATTATTGCAGAAATGCCACATTTCGTTCATCTTCAACCTCTTTTCATTACAACTTTATACACACCTAGAACAACACAGTAGCATGTTAAAAAACTCAAAGAAGCAAATTATGAGTATCAAAAACTTAATCAACACAAGCAAATTATGACTATCAAAAACTTTGTCCATCAAGCTTGCCCTCCAAACCTCATCATTGCCACTTTCCCTAGCCTTAACCATGGACATAACCTTCTCCGTCAATATTGTCTTTCTTCCATGACCAGCACCAATTCCATTAAAAAAAAAAATTGGGATTCTGGTTTTCAAAATCAATAAAGAAAATTAGGGTTTGAAGTTTTTTGAATTGGGGAAGAACGTTGTCACTAATTATTGGAAGAAATTTTGGAGATTTTAGAGTGTAGATTAAAGACTGTAAAATTAGGGTTCCAATTTTATATATTTGGGGAAGAAAGAGCCGTTGAGGATGAAAGAAAGAGTCGTTGGGGAGGAAATAACATTTTCTGCAAATCAATCAATTCCGTCCTTGTAAATTTTGGTCACTATCAGCCAAATTAGTCCTTGCTTATGTGGCATCTGACATGTGAGAGGTTAATGGTCACGTCAACACCGTTAACACTGCAATTGGACGGAGGGACTAAATTGATTGACATTTTACAAATTCAAGGACTATTTTGATATTTCATTAAATTGGGGGTAGAATTTGACCGATTCGTGCAAATTCGGGGACGAAGTTGATGATTCACTCAATTTTATGGTGTATATAGTAAGATCCTTCTTGCATCATTTCAGCATTGAGCTACAGGCTGTTTTTCATTTGTTTAATTTGTTTTTTCAAGCCATCCCAATATGAGATCAATTTGTGTCTCACAAAAGAGTTATTTCTGGTTGTTTCTTGTTCAGTTGGTGCATCTTTGGTCATGCTGCATTTTGTACTATTTTTATCACTGTTCACATTACACAAGCTATTTTGTGTGTTTTAACCTTTTATTCCATGACAACTATTCATTTCTTCTCATTAAATTGATTTTAATTTTTTATGTGTTTGAGGTTTGTTCTGTTTTTAAAAGCTTATCATAATTGGTCCCTCCATTTTAAACTCACACAATTTTCATCCTCTTTTTTTCTTTAGATTTTTAAACTTAAAAATGGTGATGTATCATATTTTAATTGAAGTTTTAGAGGTTTTTTTTTGTTGTAACTTTATAGTTATTGATTATTCCACATCATGAGATCGCATGACATACAATTTAAAACATGTTACATCACCATTTATGAGTCAAAAAATATGAGACTCATCACAACACTCACTCGCAACTAACACCTTGAGCGTGACTCTAGTGACTTGATGAATCTAGAAAAAGACTTGAACACTATCTTAAAATTTGAATCGAGTTTGTGACAAGTGTTCATCACTTATAACCACATTTTAGGCCATATTTTAATCTAGTGATACACTCAAGAATGTTTAAGACAATAACCTTGCATGGGTAGCTTTTACTTTTCATGTAAATGACTCTAATATGATGTTCATTTTTCAGTTATTTAAAGACAGAGTCAAGTCAAGACACACAAGCAAGCAACAAAAGATGGAGTCATGATATAAAAGTTTCCCTTTGTTTAAACAACAATGCCTAACCAATCTAAGTAGCGCCAAATGTTAAACATACCCAAACCTCACCATAACCTTCTTCAGAATTACAACAATGATCCTAAACTTCTAACAAAAATTAATAACTACGATAATCGATCGATCAATTCAACGGAACATGGTAGTATTTTCCTTTACAAATGCATCTGTAAACCATAGGGCAAGACTCTGCCATAGAACATTTGTTGTAACCTACCATGACCCTTTTGCAGGGTGAACATGGTCCACATGCATGGGAACAATCTGGTATGGTGGAACCGGTTGGATAGAGTTCCATTACATTGCTACCTTCTCTTGCTCCTTCCTACAAAAACACAAATATGTGAACCACAATTGATCTTTCACTTCTTGACAGAAGTGAAGTGAGTAACTATACATTATACAATGTTGAAACTAAATGTGTCAAACCTTTTTGTCTATAATTGTTGTTTTCTCTTCTTGTAAGTGCATCGACTTATCTGGAACATGAGAATAAAAACGAATGTGAAATACTCAAGGCAATAACATAGATACTTACATCATTACATGATACTAGAACACTTATGCATGAGATAACTATGAGAAAAACAATATCATATATTCATGTGTTACTTTCAAAATTATGTAAAATGTAAAACATGTCACGTACCATGATTTGGGATCACTCTAAGGCACCAACCAATAGAAAATAACGTGAAGAAAATAAAAACTAGGAAAGATTTGTGGGCTCTAAGAGAGTAAGTGCTCATATTTGTAGGAACTACAAACTCAAGTGTAGCATAAAATCAATTTTCATTAGAAGAGAAAAAATGTAAGCTAGCTAGAAAATGTAGGGGGTACTATACTATACGAAGAGTGACCTATATTAATATATGCACGAATATGCAAAGGGTTATTAAATGTGCAACAAGATCCATATCTGCCACATTTCACATGATCCACGACCTTCTATTAAATACTTCACAAGTTTTGGTTTATCCGAGAAATAAATATGAAACAAAAAAATATCAGTATGGTCAGAAACTATAAATATAAATAAAGAGAACATTTAATTTCGTCAAAAAAAAATAAAAATAAAGAGAACATTTAATTTGAATAATAATTCCAAACCGTTTGGATACAAATTGGAATGTGGGGTTGATCTATCAAAGGAAAGGGAAATACGAAGTAGAGGAGAGCAGAAAAATATTGTTTGAATGATGGCATTAATTTCAACATGCTTGAAGAGTGAAAATGACTGACAAACCTTCTTTAACAGCGGTTGCTATCTTAATATTTAATTTGTCATAAATTCAACAAATTTAAAATTTTTGTAGAGTATTGGTGGAAAGATGTAGCATGTGTCAGGGGACCATGTCTAGAGATGTAATTCTTCAAATCGAGTGATACTAACTAAGGCCAACTGAATGCTAGCAGTATCCACAGCTACATTGTTAAGCACTTTGGCTTAATTCAAATGTTAAATAGGTCAAAATTTCAGGGATTAATTTAGGTATAAGTTTTTGTTATGACTTAAATGGACCAGAAAGAGGGAGCAAAATGGTCTTTTTATTTATTTTTTATAATGAGCAATTTGGTCGATAGTCTTGTATTGATGTTGACAAAATGATATAAATAATTTTTTTTGAATAAGATTGATTACATTAAGGTTTTAAGCCCATGTCCATCCTTAACTAATTGGTTGTATGTATAAAATTTTGGCGATTTGTCATTAACAAAGTTATCTATGAAACTCGGTCGGTTTTTGTTAAAGGTAGACAAATTTTGGGTAGTATTGCTATTGCTAATAAGGTTGTTAATGATGCCCAGAAATTAAAAAAGGAGCTCATTTTGTTCAAAGTTGATTCGAAAAGGCCTATGATTCTTGAATTCGAGTATCTGAAAGCAGTTATGGTGAAGATGGATTTCCCGTGTATATGGTGTAAGTAGATCATGAAATGTGTGAAATCAACGACAATTTCTGTTTTAGTTAATGGGAGTCGCACCGATGAGTTTAAAATGGATAGAGGGTTACACCAAGGTGATCCCCATTCACCATTTTTTTCTTCTTATTGCAGCCGAATGTTTGAATGTGATGTTAAATGCCTATGTGAATGGGGTATTTTTACTTGTTATGTGGTTGGTGAAGATTCCAATTTTCGAATTATTCATCAGTTTCCTAATGATATGTTGCTTTTAGGGGAGAAAATTTGGGAAATATTCGAGCTTTAAAGGCAAATTTAATTCTTTTTGAGCTCGTATCAGGTTTAAAAGTGAATTTTCACAAGTTCCTTCTCGTAGGTGTTAATGTCGAGGAATCATGATTGGTGGAAGCCGCTGTTGTTTTAAAATGTAAAATCGATCGAATATCATTTGTTTATTTGGGTTTAACTATTGGTGGCAACCCTCGACGCTTGTCTTTGTGCCATCCTTTGTTTGACAACATTCAAGAAAGATTGTATAGTTGGAAAAGTAAACACCTGTGTACGGGTGGTCGGCTTGCTCTCATGAAATATTTCTTGTCGTTATTACCAATTTATTTATTTTACTTAGATCCCTTTTTAAAACCTTTTTTATATTGGGGGGAGGGGGTGGTGTTTAACGGTGTTTTTGGTAAACTACGAGGGCTGATTTTGGTTATTACAAGTAGAATCAAACCAGAAAATCTAGGACATGTTGTGTATCTGTTTTTCAAGCGTTGATCGAGTTCATAGGTTGCTTTACGAACAGGACGAGACCGTATGGCGTCTTTCGACAGAAAAAGGATTTTTAAAAGCAAAGTAAAGGCATTAAGTTTAAAATTGCAGAAACTTAAAGGAAAAATAAAGTACAATGCATTAAAAATATAGATGGTTCGACAAATCCTTTACATACATTCTTTATGCCTCTTTTCGCTCGCGCCGGTACTTCGAGTGTTTTAGAATTTTGTATAGGTGATTTGCGACCCATTTACCCTATGGAAAACTACTATTTATACATAGTAAATAACTAGAAAAAGTATAATCCCACGATCAACACTTCTTCAATATAGATAACCGCTTGCCTCCCACATTCTCCATTGAGGAAACCGCTTCTCTTTGAAATTCGAATCTTCCCACTTCAACGGAGGTTGCTTGACTTCGACGGTTTTGCATCCCCGACTCGTGTTTTGTCCAACATCTCGTCGAAACCCCTTAAGTTGAAGAAAATGCTTCAATTCCTACAAGAGTAAAAGTCACCTAATGTTGACCACATTAAATGAGGCTGGTAAAAATACCAGCCAACAAGGGGTTGTTAGTAAGGATGCTCGCAAAATTCACTAGATAAATTGACATAAAGTTTGTTCTATTATGGAGTTTAGAGGTTTAAGGGAAAGGAGGATTATGGAATTTAATCTAACATTGTTGGTTAAGTGGTGTTGAAGGTTACAAATTGATTAGGGTAGGTTATTATGGGTAGCTAAGTATGAAATATATGGTGGTCACATTAAGGGGGTGGTTCAAAGATGTCTGGTTTATGGAAAATATTTGTGTGACTAGAAAGGGTGTAGACATGACTGAGATTGGTTGGTTTAAGGATGGTCTTAGGCGGAGAGTAGGAAGTGGTGAGAACTCTCCTTCTTATAATGATGGTTGGTTGAGATGTGGCCCTCTACGTTACAAGTTAAGCCGCCTTTTTTACTTCATGTTGATAGTAATATGATGTTGGAGCGTTCTTATTGATGAATAACATTATTTTTCAGGGTAATGTTGTCGATACTTGGACTTGGATATACGATCCAGCTTAAGGCTATTCAGTTAAAGGAGCCTATCAGTTGTTGACACATGATGCCCAACAATATAAGGAGCACTATTTATGGATATCATTTGGAACAAAGCAGTACTTTTATAAGTTTCGATTTTCAAGTTGGGAGTGTTGAACAAAAGAATTCAGACTAAAGATGATTCGGTTCGTCGTTGCAGGTTGTCTTCTCATGGATGTGGAAATGAGGAATCAATCAATTTTCTAGTTCTGAATTGTGATGTTTTCAGCAACATACAAGGATCATTCTACATTGGTTGGGGATTTATAGTGTTCTCCCGTATGATATTTGCATGCTCACTCAACAGTTTGGGGGTGATCATATGTTTACGAGGGATATTCATCATTGTCTCTAAGTGATTTGGTTGACTACCATCTGAATCATTTGGAAGAAACACAATTCAAGGATTTATCAAAATAAAGAACTGTCTATCACTTAGTTGAAATATGTTTCTTTTAATGCATGTCTGTGCTATTTTTTTTAATTCTTTAATTATATTATTGTTATGAATAATTAACTTTAGTGGATGTCCATTCCTTAGTCTCCCACCTTCTTATACCTCCCATAAGTGAATAGATGATTGGTGGTCTTTAATTACTTTGATCATTCACTTGCTCATATTATATCCTATAAATAGGACCTACATTTCAATGTAAAGAACACACTTGTGAAGAGAATAATACAAAGTGCTTTCATCTTCTTCTTCCTCTTCTTCTTTTTGATCATGTGCTTTTAGTTTATTTCTTAACACGTTATCAGCACGAAGCTCTAACAATTTGAGGTGATATCGATTCTTACTTGTTCTTAATATTATTTGTTGTATTGTTTACATGTTTAGGATGTAATTTATTGATTCTAAACTTTACTTCCATCGAATGAATTTCTATCTTTAATTGAAAATTTATGACCTTTGTGTTTCATCATCACGTTACTGCCATGTTCTTGTGATCCAAAATACCTTCTTTCCTTCATATATATAGCCATGATAATTGATCCAAAGTACCTTCTTTACTGTCATGTTCTTGACCTTTATGTCTTGTGAAAATATCACGTTACTGTCATTTTTTTAACGTTGCAATACCTTTTTCATTTTCCATCATTCATAAAGCCATGATATATTCAAATATTTTAATTTTGATATTATATATGAAACATATATAGATAATTTAGCATGGTTAGTCATATTAAATATAAAATGGTTATATATTAAAGCATCTCTGAAGATTGCTAAAATTTAATATTAAATTGTGGTGTTTTATCTACTGAAATTAATTTAGAGAAAAATATTACATTAGATGTTATTCTAATGATCGATAAATGTACCTAAAGATGAAATATGTTTCTTTTCTAAATTGCTCAAACAATGAAGATCTCTTATGATATAGTTCTTGAAGAACTATTTTTTTTCTTTTGATATTAATGCATCTTCGAAGGATTGCTCAAAGAATGGATATTGTTTTTGTTATTATTGTTTATAAAAATTTGGGATATAGTTCTAGAAGAACTAATAATATAATATCAAGCATTCATGAACGGTTGCTATATAAAACTTTTGTGATTTTCTTTGTCATTGTCGATAGAGGGTTGTGGTTGAGTTCTCGAAGAACTAAATCTTTTGGTCACAATTGAAATATATACGATCTATTTGATCTTAGTATAAATTACATCAAAAGAATTAAAGAAAAATTATTTATGCCCCTTGAATCTGCTCCTGAAGCAAAGAAATTGAGAAAATAATATCAAGAATCGATATAGTCGAGATGATCATCTGTGTGATACATGTTAAGATGATAAATTATGAATTATGATGATTAAGAAATTTACTACTAATGAGTTCTCACAAGACATAAATTAGAGACCATAACTTTTGGATGTGGAAGAAAACTTTGATGTGAATGTGAGGAACGAAAGCAAGGAGTTTAAGGAACTTGATTTTGTGGAAAATGGAGAATGAATTCTGAAAGCCATATATGCCTCTCAGGTTCTATCTATTTCTTCTTACTTATCATTATTATATATGATCTACTTATGTCAATTATAAATGATGTATATCTATATGATATTGTGTTCAATGTAATTACTTACTTTCTTGTTTTATGTAATTTATCCATGAGTTCATACATATAATTCTCTCTTTTGCTATAAGTCACATTTAAGTGTTTGCCGAAAAAAGATACCGTATATCATCGATTGGTTTTTGTGCTTTTCATTTTGATTCTGCAACATTAATATATCTTAATAGAATTTGGTATGAATGAACTTCAATAGATCCTTATTACTTTTAAAGTTAATATACTATTTGATCCCTTGTGTCAACTCTTTCTTTAATGTCCTTTCATCGATGAGTGATAACTTTCTATCTAAATGTGTCATGTTGATAGTGCTACTATAGACACTAGAAAAGAAAATTATATACTTGGTCATACAATAAACTAATGTTAGTTGTATTTGTGACACTAAAAATTTATCTCTGATTTATACTACACTAATATTAGTGCAATGGAAGCACATATTATTGTAAACCTAAAGTTTACATATTATATTATTAGTGCAATGGAAGCACATATTATTGTAAATCAGAAGTTTTCAAATCGTTGGCAAGACCGGTTGGGTTATCCCGGATCTATTATGATGCAGAAACTATTTAAAAAAAGATATATATTGAAGAAGAGTTTATTTTCTGAACTTTTCAGAAAGCATTTGATAAGTATCATTTGTCAATTGATATTGAACAACTGTTAGCATATGCTCATAAAAATGGACTTGAAGATCCATTCTTTAGACGTCTAAAGTTAATTGTATAATTGATACTTATGAGACCATACCTTATAAATTCTAGTTTTGTTAGAGACCATGTCTTATAAACTCTATTTTGTAAGTCAATAATCTTGTATGTTGAGATATTGATATGCATCAAGCCAACACATTACTATATATATATATATATATATATATATATATATATATATATATATATATATGCGCCCCCTTTAATCTATCATTGGTTTTAGGTTAACAACCTAACATTTCACATCCAAAGTGGATTTTGGATGTGTTGTGTATATCACAATTGCTCCAATATAATGCACTAAGATTGAAAGAATATTGGGAAAATATATTTGATATGAATCTCCAGCTATCATTAGTTGTGTTGAGCCAACTTATTTACAGCCCAGTAGGTTGATTATCAATTGATGGATTAGTTTTCCCAATATTATGCGGAGATAATAAGCAGCTGAAAATGTGAACCTGAAGTTCAAATAAATTATTTGAAAGGAAATATTATTGTCTTGTCTTGATCCTCAAGATATAGCTCATTTGCAAAGGTAAATAAATTAAATATCAGCTGCTAATATTCCAAATGAAATAGATGTCCTTTGTCGGATAATCTAATATGCAAATGAGTTTCAATCATGCCTGAAGCATGGTAGATCAATCGGTTTCAAATATAAAAAGCATCGAATAAGATAAGGAGTTTAAAGCACCCAAACGAGGATATAGAAACTCTAAAAGAGTTTTCTGACATAATTGATTTTTCAGTTCCAGAAGAACTAATCAGGTACCTGAAACTTATGAAATATTAATAAATTATGTCATGAATGAAAGATCTCCATGGAATGAGATGGAACCGAAATGAAGTCAACGTCGACGTGTTTTTGAATATAATATAGTGCTATATGTGATAAGTAATAATGAGGATCATAAGTTAAAGTCTATTAAAGATTATAGAAAAATAAAATATCTGCAGATGAAAAGAGACAATTCCAGAGAAATCAAACTCGCTTTGTAAAGATGAATTTTTCGGACCTGTAGTCCGCACATTTGAAGATGTGAAGTTAATTAGATATATATATGATTTTTCGCGCGAAAAAGGAATTATATTGATAAAATACATACATATAAAGTTAGATATATTCACCTGAAGTGAATTGGTAAATGTCTACCATTTATTTTTAAGAGACATGTATTCTTTAGACACATATTCACCTGAAGTGAATTCATGAAATTTTTCATACTTGTTTAAGTTCAGTAGCACATGAAAGACTCAAATTATATGAAAGATGTGCTACCACATATTTGTATGGCTCACTTGATAGTGATATATGAACTCCCTGAAGAATTTCATTTGTGTAATACATACTATCAAAATTATTGAAAATATGACATCATTTGTCCATATTAAGAATTTGAAAATGAATTCATTATAATCGATTTTATGATAATCGTATAAAATATTATTAGAAATCCTGAAGAGATTCTAAAAAATTTTGTTATATAAATTTTGATATGGACAAATCTAATTGATTATGTACTACAATGATTGCGATGTCACTTGATGTGAGGAAAGATTATGCCCTCAAGAAAATTATGAACGGTATTTTAGTTTTGTCAATACAGATATTGGAGCAAAGTCAAACATACAATTTGTACCTTAGAGAAGGAACAATATCACCCAATCATTTTAAAATGCTAACACCACATCAAGGAAGTGACGAATGCTCTTTATTAAAGATTATGTTCTTATACATACGAGAAACAAACTTGCAGTTTTTAAAAAAGGGGGTTCTTTCAACAACTCAATATGAAGATATCTCAAGAGCCGCTAATTTGGAGGAAAGTATGAACATATATCATATCTTTCTACAGAGTCACTGCCAAGTAAAGATTTTGAGTAACTAGTATGAAAGATTATTTAAACTTCTTCGTTGTCTTTATGGGGGGAGACAAAAATGTGAAAGATTATTTAAACTTCTTTGTTGTCTTTATGAGGGGGTAGACAATAATGTGTTCTGCACTCTTTCCCTTAACCATGGTTTTATCCCATTGGGTTATCCTGGTAAGATTTTTAATGAGGCAGATTATGACACAAAAGGATATTGTACTATTTTTCCGTCACTAGAAATTTTTTTTCCATTGAGCTTTTCTCTAGTAAGGTTTTAATGAGACATATCATGATGGACATTCAAGGGGGAGTGTTATGAATAATTAACTTTAGTGGATGTCCATCCTTAGTCTTCCACCTTCCTATAACTCCCATAAGTGAATGGATGGTCAGTGGTCCTTAATTACTTTGATCATTCACTTGCTCATATTGTATCCTATAAATAGGACCTTACATTTCCATGTAAAGAAGACACTTGTGAAGAGAATAATACAAAGTGCTTTCTTCTTCTTCTTCTTCTTCGATCTTGTGGTTTTAGTTTATTTCTTAACAATTATCTTTTTATTGAATTTTTTCTAGTTTTTTTATGAGAGGTTGAATTTTTTCTATTGTAAATGACATTCTCAACAAACTTAATTACCAATTTTTTGAAATAATAATATTAGCAATCAATATCCAGGATCAGACAAATGTGCCTTAACCATTTTATCCAACATTCAATATTTTACTATTTTGATGAATGATCCCGTGTTTGATCTTTGTCTAATGCATACGAAAAAATATTTGTCAGAAGATGTTAACTCTAATGATTTTCAATTACCTTAAGAAGAATATAAATTTTTGTATTCGCTCAGAGATGATACCCTTAGATTAGAAAAAAAATCAATGTCAAAAAATTAAGTCATTTGCACTCAAATGATTAATGAATTTTAGTCAAAGACAAACCGTTTGTAAAACACAACTTTGAATATTGGTTTAAACAATTATAAACCAAAGGTAAGAAAAGAAATTCTTTATTGGAAAATCTACAAAAATAAAAGGACATTTATATCTCTTATTGACTCAATATTTTTTTTTTTACTTTTTTTTAATGATATTCCTTTATTAAAAAATATATTCTATAAATAAGAAAATGTAAATATATTATTTAAAAATGATAATTTTGAATAATTAATAATTTTAATAACTATTTGGTAATAAAAAAGAAATTATTATTTTTTGTATTAAATTCAAACAAACAGGTCCCTTTGAAATATTATTAACAACACTGTCTAAAGAATATTGTATTTAAAATCCCTTGTTGACCAACAAAAATTGATATGCACCAAAAATAAAAGTATATAGGACCTTACTATGTATGCAATATTTGCATCAACCACTTTGAATTTTACAATTATACAATGACTATGGCATTTTTTTCAGACAAGCAGAGAGAAACGATTCTTCTTCTTCTTCTTCTTCTTCTTCTTCTTCTTCTTATGCTTCTCATTTTATCTCCACCATTGATTCAAGCAGATTTGAAATTGATAAAAACATTATGCCGTAATTCCGACACCCCTGCAACATGTATGAAATGTGTCACGTCTTCAAAAGATGCTTTGGTACTGGACAGTGTTGGCATAGCCACAAGCCTTGTCAATTGCACCGATGATCAAGCAAAGATCTTAAGAGCAAGCATGGAAGAGTTGGCTACAAATTCATCAAATGACACTAGAAAACCAATTTATCAAACATGTGCAAATGATTATCGGTGTAATATTCCTCCTTTCTTAATTTCAGCTAAAAAATCTTTGCGGGAACATAACTATGAAGCTGCTGAATATTATGTTGTTAAAGCTCGAAAGCTTGATCTTTATTGTCATCGTGATATTGAGAGCTACAAAGATGAAGTTTATTTTAACATGACTAGGTTTGAGGAGTTTGCTGATTCTGCTTGTAGAATTATTGAAAAGATTTATGCCTGAGTCTAATGTCTATGTTTGTTTAATAGCAACAACTTAAACTTTCATTCATTAAGAGAAACATACTTATAGGAAATACATAGAGTGCAAGATTAAGTTTCTGTTGTAATTATGACAGCCCACTGCTCAAAACTGAAAAGATAATGTTACTTATACAAGCAACCTATCTAATGATGTTCTGCACTTAATCATTACATCACATAAAAAACTTTATAATTAACTTAGTCTACATAACCTAGGGAAAATACTCAACACCATCACTCCTCCTTGAGGTTTTCCTTAGAGACTCCAAGCTTGCTTCTCATCATCTCAAATCTTGTCTTTGGAAGAGGCTTAGTCAAAATATCAGCAAGCTGATTTTCTGAACTGCAGTGCATAAGTTTAACTTCTTTCATCCTTTCCGCCTCTCTTATGGCATGGAATTTTACATTGATGTGCTTGGTTCTACCATGCTGAACTGGATTTTTAGCCATTGATATGGCTGACTTGTTATCAATCCAAATTGTAGTAGCTTCAGTTTGCTCTTCACCCAAATCCTTCATGATTTTTCTGAGCCAAATAGCTTGGTTTGCAGCTGCTGCTGCTGAAATATATTCAGCCTCTGCCGTAGATTGAGCTACAATCTCCTGTTTCTTTGACTTCCAAGAGAAAATACCATTGCCAAATGAAAAAACATAACCAGAAGTGCTCTTGGAATCATCAACACTTCCAGCCCAATCACTATCTGCATAGCCTTGAAGCTTCCCATCCATCTTTTTTTCATACCATATGCCGTAATCGGATGTACCTTTGATGTACCTCAACACTCTTTTCGCTGCTGCATAATGAATTTGACTTGGAGATTGCATAAACCTTGAAAGCAAACTTGTAGAAAACATCAAATCTGGTCTGGTAGTGGTTAAGTACAATAAGCTTCCAATCAAACTTCTGTAAACAGAACCATCCACCTTTGGATCACTCTGAATTTGAGAGAGCTTTTCATTTGCAACAAGGGGTGTAGCTACAGGTTTGCACCTCTCCATATGAAACTTTTTCAGCACTTCTAAAGCATACTTCCTTTGTGAGACAAAAATTCCATTCTTAGATTGACATATCTCCATTCCAAGAAAGTATTTCATCTCTCCAAGATCAGACAATTCAAATTCAGCCTCCAAGTCCAACTTGAACTGCTTTACAACATTTAAATTATCACCTGTAACAAACAAATCATCAACATAAAGTGAAACAACAATATGAAATTCTTGTTGCAAGCACTTTATGTATAAAGTAGCTTCACTTTCACTTCTTATGAAGCCTCGGTTCAATAAGTAAGCATCAATTCTGTTATACCAAGCCCTTGGCGCTTGTTTTAAGCCATACAAGGCTTTCTTCAGCTTGTAAACTTTATCTTCTTGACCTGCCACGCGAAAACCCTCAGGTTGCTCAAAAAAAATCTCTTCTTCTAGCACTCCATTGAGAAAAGCTGACTTCACATCCAAATGGAAAATTTTCCATCCCATTTTTGCTGCAAATGCTATTAAGAACCTTATGGTATCATGTCTTGCAACTGGTGCAAAATTTTATGAATAATCAATAATAAATTGTTGTGCATATCCTTTCACAACTAGCCTTGCTTTCAATTTATTCACAGAACCATCAGGGTTAAGTTTGGTTCTATAAACCCACTTGACACCAAGAACATTGTTGGTGTTTGGTCT
>Ga0315913_1000227_pt1 | contig 42675 bp, 16 predicted proteins | sample MpolsnodulesMG_FD_207736 | JGI IMG/M metagenome (GOLD analysis project Ga0315913, IMG submission 207736) | Medicago polymorpha root nodule microbial communities from Los Angeles, California, United States - small nodules | ecosystem: Host-associated > Plants > Roots > Nodule | place: USA...
CGATAAATTAATAACTCTCTAAATTAATAAATTTCTTCAGTCCTGACATTATTAATTTATAGAGTTTCTACTGTAATTAAATCACAAATTGATCAATATCCATTTTAATCATCATGTTTATGCAAAAACATTCTAAATTAAATCATTCATGTTATGCTAAGTCATTTAATCAAAATCAAGTATCCATCACTATGTGTAAATCAAGTATTCACATCTTTAATTTATACATTATATTCATATTATTATATACATATCATTAAATATCACAACTCCATAATTAAATATTAATTTATTCACTTTAATGACTTTCTTAAACTCAATATTAATTTCAAGGATGTTTCATGGTTCACTGAAAAAGTTATGCTGAAGTTTCATGAAAAACGCAACATGACTCACATGTAGTATTTTAATCATAACTCAAGTTCTAGAAATCTCAATAAAGTCAAACCAACGACAAATAAAAGCTAACATTCATATATACAACTTTCATGTTTACACCGACGACCACTTCAGAAGGAAAAACAGTGGAAAGTCAATTTTCCCAAGTTTGGATAAAAATCCTAGAGCTAAACTCAGGACAATTGGACAATTTTTTATTTTTATTGAATCATTAGGTGTATTAACATGGCTAGCTACCCCAATAATATTTTTGTAGCTACTTCAAACAAATTCATTTGCAAAAATATTAGCATAAATTAAAAGGTTAAAAAATTATTACTTGATTAATAAACTTATTTGTCTTATTTTGACATTTCGGTCTCTACAACAATTATAGAGAAAACATTTCAAATAATAAAAATTATCAATAGTCAAACATAATAGACGATAATTTAATGCAAATAGCTTAATAGTCTAGGTTGAAAAGGAAATTTTTAGTTTATTTAGCAAATATTCAATTATGAATATATTTGACTTCTCGAAGTCTAACTTTACAGATATTAGACATTCTTTTTAAAAAAATTAACCTTTAAGTTTAATATATAATATTTTAAAATATATAAGTTTTCTTTGCCTAAACAAATTATTTGTATTTAGCCCCCTCGTAAAAATTTCTCTAGCTTTGTTGTTGAACATAATATTTATATGTATGTATGTATGTTATATCAATTTAGGCAGGTATATAGTTGCAAAATGATTAAAATAAAAAAATAAAAAGTTACATAAAAATTATATATACATGTGTGTTTAATGTGTAAGTGAATTTACTAGAATAAACAATCAATTATATTTTATTATATGTTTTAAGTACCAATATCAGATGATATGACAAAATGGTGAAACATAATTACATGTTTGTGTAAACGTAGTTTATATTACTGATCGATTTTTTTGTTAAGAGATCAAGAGTTATTCAATTATATATTTATGTACTAGTGTGACTAAGTATTAAATTGTTGTTGTTTTGATATCAAATATGAGATTATTTTTTTATTTGTTTCATATTTCATAAACTAGATCTACTCTGTAAAAAAAATAATTTAGCGGTTAACTTTCATCAAACAATTAAATCATATTAATTAGGATGTAACGGTTTTAACAAGTGTCAAAATTGATAATTAAATATTTTAACATCCAACCATTTTTGTAGAATACAAATTTAATCTATCGAGATATTAAATTGAACGTGCTCACAAATATAGTATTTTAGCCTATAATATAGTACTTGATTAAACAAATAAGTCAATATATATATATATATATATATATATATATATTACATAGCTTTTAATGTCTACAATGTTTCTTATGATTCAAGATTAAGTTGATATTTTATCATGTCACTTCATTTTTTAACGATTAAAAGAATTGAGGGATTTATAGTCTATATTGTTTCATGACAAATAATTGTTTGCAGACGTGTTGCTATAACACAATCTACACATTGATCATACAATAGGTTTAATAAAAATTATGATAATATAACTCATGAGATATGTTATTCCTTTCATAAAACCTTGAGGCACGAACCCGACATGCTTAATATTCTTCCTTTCGTCCCATGCCAGGAGGCATCCAATTGATTATATACCCCAATATATATACTCCTATAACAAGATTATGTAACAGATAAACAATTGTACAAATATTCTCTCCAAAAGTAATTGTGTGCCAATCACCATATTTCACGGTCGCAAAGGTAACTATAGACCAATACAAGGAATCTACATAGCTTTCATCTAGCCTTTCTTGTAGAAATAGCGGTCTTTGACTTCTGATCCACGTTTCTTTTGGATTGTCATTAAAGGTGGTTGCATAGTAGAATATATACGCCCAATAATGGACGATGAAACAACAGACCAAGATCATCCTCAGGGCATGACCAAAAGTAAATTAACTGTGTCACGCTTCTCAAACTCAAAAGGCTAACTTAGAACTCTTCCGAAACGAAATAAGCGAACCAATCGACCAAGCCGCATATTCAATATTTCAGGTTAGAAGCATGGAATTGCCTCCTAATTAACTCGAATGGAAAGGCCAAGGTAAGGTCGATGATTAATCTTTTGAAATACCGCTTGGAAATCCTCATTGGATCGTCCACCCTCAAAAAGGTAAAGTCATCGATATAAGCAACAAGAAATGTTGCAAAAATATCAATGATATATAATAAGTTTATGATATTATCCAATACAAGAAAATGTAGTTTTTGACGTGGCATAGAAGTTCATTTGAATAGTGAAACAAAACACGTATAGATTGATAGGGCAACAAGAATAAAACATAGTATCTTGTAAGAGATGTCTTCAGGGGATATGATAAAACATCTTATAGTATTGTTCTGAACACTACATTCAAGAGAAAACATTATTTTTGACATTGTAGACACCATCTCCAAGAGAAAGTATTACTCTTAAACAATGTTGGGGAGGAAGAAGGAGAAACCCGTTTGACTTGCCAAACAAAAAATAAAAAATTAATATTCGTTAGAAGAGATAATGTAAAGTTGAAAAACAATATGAGTTATAAATACCATTTCCAAGACATTTTATGTATACACAACTTGTTTTCGTCACTTGGTGTTGAATTCAACAAATACATTTATCTTTCAATAAAATTAACAACCACGAAATACCAGTGTACCCCTTGATCATTCATTGGAATGAATGTCTATAAAAGTTATAAAAAAAACATATATTATCTAAAATATTTGTCTAACTAACTATTAAAAAATGATATAGCTTGAATAATTATATAATGTATTATTGAACATATCTCATAAATCTCATATTTTAAGAGTATTCTATTTTTTATAATAATATCCCTTCAACCTTAAGATTGTGCTTCCAATCAAGTGTGTATTGTTTTCATATGAAATAGATAATGTCGACAATGAAAATATATGTTGTCTTTGCATAAGATACATGACATAATTGGAAATGTGAGAATCTTGTTTTGTTCTAATTTTGTCCTCCTTTGCGTTATATCGAACACTTGCACAAGTAGTAGATTTTTGTCCTATCCCCGATCAAGTTGGTTTCTGTTGTTTGCTACTTACTTCAACATTTCAAAAAATCAACAAAAAATAACAACAAAGCTTGATATGTGATAACTAATTTGAAAAATATGTTAAAGTAGCAAAAAAAAATGTGATACCTATTTTTCTTTTTATAAACAACCATATCAAATGCATTACGTGAAACAACTAAAACAAAGACAATCGTAAAATTAAGTTGACAACTCAAGAAGATATAAATACATATACCTCACAAATTAATTTATAAATCAAATTCCCTACTATAGTGTGATTGATCCTTAAGTGTTGCACTAATTATAGTGAATTTACAAATGCATCCGTAGTTTTTTTAATAATAAACTTAAGAAATAAAAGGTATATGCCGACATAAATGATTAACCAAGTTATATGATTTTGAAGAACTAGTCGGTGAGCGCAGTAGTTGACAATGATATGATCTTATTCATTTTTATCCTTTTATATCGACATGATTACACACAAAAGAATAGTATATTATAAGCCAGAAGTTTTTTTTTGTTGTTATGAATACATTAGAAAATTACCTGGATGAGAGAACAACAACTTCAATTTTGATATCCTTTTGTTATGGCTATGCCATTTTTTTTCACTTAATTGAACATTATTCACCCGGTTTTGTGAGCTATTAATCCTCTATGTCGTTTTACCTTTTTCAACCATTGTTGATTTTGCTATTTTATGTCGTGAGTATTTAATTTGATGTCAAATGATTATGGTATTCTAAGAAGAAAATGTGTTTATAGATTTAGTGTATATATGCATAAAGGATCACAATTCCCTCTTATTTTTTTAATTTTTTTTTTGAATCAGCCATATTTATTCTGTTCGAGTTTGTACAAGAAACACAACAACTCGCAGACAGAACAATAAAAGTAAAAGTACAAGAGGCGCCTAAAATAGGCATAACACCTTATAAAAACCCTATTATTAATTGTGTGTTAAACTTTTTACTTTTTTTTTTGAATGAAGATCATGTGTTAAACTTTTTTTACTAGGTCACATGCGTTAAACATTGATATAGGCAAACAAACTTTTTTTAATAGACAATATATTAGTTCACATTTTGAGTAAAGTAAATTAAAATAAATTAAACATAGACTATCCATATTCAACAATTATAGTAAATTTTGTCAAAAAAACGGATGGACTTGACCAATATACAATATATGAATGCTGACGTGGATCCCCTAAAAAAAATGCTGACATAGATAAGATTATGGTAAACTCACTCTCCTATTGTTTTTTTTAATACAACACAGTTTTCTATTATTAACTTTTGATAGTAATAAAAGTCTAATACACTCATTTTCTTTAGAGTACCATAGAAATTGTTGGTTTTTGTGAAGAAACACAACAAATAGACACATATCGAAGCTTTTAGGTTCCTCAACAAATTAATTAATTATGAATAGTCGTTAATTATTCAATTATAAATAAGACAGTATTATAATAAAATAATCACAAATCAATTTAAAAATTTAATTAATCAAATTGTTTTTATTATCTATGAATTATAATTCTTATAAATCGCGGTTGGGCCTAACACAACCTCACAAAACTGACTTGTGAGGTAAGGAATGTCTCCACTCATAAACACATTGTCAGACCATCTTTTATCCGATGTCAGACTCTTTAACACACCCGCTCAGGCCCAGGATTGAGCATCTGAAGTGTGGATATAAATGATGGGTGACCTGATAGCGGAAACCTAATAACAGGTGGCCCAACATATCACTTTTTTTTATAATTTTTTTAATAATAGTACTTCATAGATACTCAACCACTTCAATAGAGATCCTCTAACAAAATGTTCAAATGGGTCCACCAATAACTCTTTATCATTTACATTTCAACAAAAGCAACTCAACAATGATTATTTTATTAAAAAGTGGTGTGGGATCCACATAAGAATGGGGTCTTAAGAGACCCCCAAATTTTTTTCCTCAAATGGAGAACCTATTAGGTATCGGGTCTTAAATGGTGAAGACCTTACCATTGAGGATGATCTAATACCATCTTAAAAATTGCGGTTGGTCCAAACACAACCCCACAAAATCGGCTTGTGATGTGAGAAATGCCTCCACTTATATACATGTTATCGAGTCATCTCTTATCCGATATGAATAATTTCAATTTCAATTTGTAATTTAAACCATATAAAATGGTGGTTCATTCTAAATTCCACTTCCAATTTAAGTGAGTATCGACAAGTGTTCTTAATTTTACCTTTTTATTAAAAAATACCTATATATAAGGGGCATATCAAGTGAGAATGGTAGGAATAAATCTTGATCATTAGATCTTAGTGTATGGCTGAGGTTAGAAGGCAAATTTTAACATGTCACGTCTTGATCATTTGTTGGTATATATGGCCAATAAGGATGCACGCTAGAGGGGGTGAATAGCGCATTAAAAAGTTTACATAGTTTTGGTAAAAGCCTTGTGAAAGATATTGACTTATTGGAAATATGCTTTGAACAATCACAAACTATGACAAATTGTTAAAACTATGCACTAATAATATTCACAGGAGAATTAAGAAATTCACAAGCTAAATCTTATTTCAATCAATTAGTAATAATACTTGAAAAATTTGCAAAACAAGACAATTTCAAAACCAAACATATAAGGAAATATAACAAGTTATAAACCAAAGCACAGTGTATATGTCATTGATGAATTGGTTAGGAATTGAAACTAATTGATCCAAGTAAAATGGTGAAAACCTAATTCAAGGAATTAGGCCAATTTTAAACAAAAAGAACTTAGATCAAAATCAATTTATGTTCTATCAATTAATCAATTTAAGCATATACAATTATAAAAAATATAGAGGATAAGGAAAAGAGAACGATACCGAGATTTTTATAGTAGTTCGCCCTTTCGTTCTCGCTTCGGGCTACGTCTACTCTTCTTGGTGAAAAACGCTTACACCAAGGACTTCCACTAATAGTAACAATTTTGAATTACAAATGTGATTACAAGAGTTCCTTGAAACTACCCTAGTTCTTCAACTCCTGTGTAACCACTCCCCCAAACTTCAAATACCCTTTGAATTTGGTGCTTCTTGATGTCTTCGAATCCTCAAATACCAGTGCAACCCTTCAAGCTCTTCGCTCAATCTTTTCGATGCTACGTTTGACAAATGGATCCCCTATAACACAAGAACAATTAGAAAGAAACCCCAAGACCTTTGGAGGTGGAATGAGATTATTCACTTCACTTTAGAACCTTGATTAAGCCCAATCAATTTTCTTGAAAGAACCAACTTACAATCCCTATTAGAACCCTAGCAAATCATATGACTCAAAGAACAAAGTGATTATAAGAAAAAGTGTTTAATCTTGAAGAATGTATGAACAATGAGTTTTTGAGACTTAGAGAGAATAGATGCAAATGATTCAATACTTTGGGTGTTATGAGGAAGTATGTATATATAGAAAAGGGTGGAAAGTACAAAATTTCACCCAAAAACAACATAGTGAATTGATTTACTTAATGTGTGAATCGATTCAGACAACTAGATGACATGCCAGATGAACTATGAAGATTGATACGCATCAGACACCTTTTGAATCGATTCAAATATTCCCGAATGAAGATTGATACGATTCAAACTCTTATGAATCGATTCAATCAAAGTCAAAAAGTTTTTATGATACGATTCAATAAAATTTGAGTCGATTCAATCAAAGTCAAAATTTGAATCGATTCAAAAATATTTGACTCAATTCAAATGTTTCTAGATGAAGATTGACTCGATTCAAATGCCTAGAAAAAGGTTTTTGACACACACGCACATGAGGATTCCTATGCACAACAAGACACAAGGAATCACATGGTACAATGAGGCATGGTTTGCTAGGTACTTTAACATAGTTCTATGCTATAGTACCACAACAAATCAATCATCAAATAAAAACATCTAACTAACATCATCTAAGATCATCTAACTAACATCATCAAAACACAAATCTAAAGCCAAACAAGCTTCACCATTCTCACGTAAGATAACCATTCTCACTGGATATGCCCTTATATATATGTATGGAGAGAGAGAAAGATACTTAACTCTTACGTTCATCTTAGTCATTATGCTCGAAGCATGTTCTCAAGGGGTTGGATGATTCTTTCAACAATTTTTCATGGATAATAGGTTGTGTGAAAGTTTGATCTAGTGCAAACAATTTATGGAAATAGTTTTCAAATCTAGAAACTAATAAGAGGCACATATTTGATAGCATTAGCAATAAGTTTGAAGCGGTGCTACTATTTGCAATGATATATTGACTTACCAAACTTATTTAGATGTCTTAATAGTAGGAAATAGGTATAGACGTTGGTCAACCTCGCCTAAAAAAAGTGTAGCTGGTCAACTCAATAATTACTAACCATATAACATCAAACATCTAAGTTTAAACTAATACTTAAAAAAAAATACAAGTTTAAACTCACTTCAAAACAAAATATCACAAAAGTCTGTAAATATACAAACCAGGATTTGATGCTGTAGAAAAACATACAGTTTGATGCTGTAATAAATCTCAGCCGTTGATATCAGAACAGACGGTTCAAATTAGACATCAACTTAACACAGTTGAATAATCTGAGCGATTGATTTAAGTATCATGCCACTCTTTAAGGTACATTTAGATCAAGTATCATGTTACTCTTTTGTTCTTTTATGAATTAAATTCAAAACATCTTACAAATTTAAACATTATTTTGTTTGTCAACGTTGTATTTAACAGACACGTCATAAATATAACAGAGGGCCATTTTGGTGGGTTGCTCTTTATCTATCAACTTAATTTGACAAAAAAAAATCTATCAACTTAATGGTAAAAGAATCATATCGGTGAATCCAACAATTCAATCAAAACCAATTAAATTGATTTGGTGTTTTCTATATTCGAATCAATAAACAATAAAACTTATCTTTTATCGTTCTATTTATCAATTTTATGTCATTTAAAGAGGATCTTTCCACGTCTAAACCAAATCATTATATTTTATAATTATACTTTTATTTCACTCTATATTAATAGTTTTATTTTTTTTTGACAAGAATTAATAGTTTTATGTCATTTAAAGAGGATCTTTCCACATCTAAACCAAATCATTATATTTTCTTTCAAAAAAATAGTTTTATTTTAAGAAACATATTCTACTACCGTATTTGAAAAAATGCGGAATTAGTCACTTTGGTTCTCGAATGAGAAAGAAGTAGTCACTTTAACTCATGAATGCAGAGAAATTGCAAAACAGTCGCTGAATATAGACTTTGTTGGTCAATTTTAGGGATCAAAATGACTAACGAAGTATGCATTTAGGGAGTAAATTAACTAAGATAGTATATATTCAGATACTATTTTGCATTAAAGTGAGGACTTCTTTTCCTTTTCAACAAAAATATTGATTTTTGTCATAAATCTATATAAAAGGTTTTGCAAGGAATCGAACCGGGTACCATATGACTACATTTTACAATTTTCACCACTAAGCCACTTTCATTTTGATTGATATATTGTTGCTTCCAAAATTGATATACCGTACTAAATCATTTTTTTTAAAGTCACAAATGCCCCAACGGTTCCTTTTCTGATTGCAATTTCTTCTCATTATTAACAAAGAAGAAATTCAGAAACACAACTGGTAATATTATTTGGTAAGAAAATAAAGTTAATACCTTAAATTGATGTATTTTTTGCAATTTTTTTATCCTTTTTACCGTTGTTTCATAGCATAGTATTGAATGTATAATCAATATGATATTATATTATTCAAAACCGCACGGGTTCGAGTCTAGTTTTGTTAAAAAAAAAAACTGAGCAACGTTAAGTTCCGAATCATGCATTGCATATAGGGTTAGTTACATTGCACTGCCACTGTCACAGTCACAATCTTAGAAATGGAAAACTACGAAGTTCTTGAAGAGCTTCACAACGTCGAAGCCGAAATCGAAGATGTTCAAGGTGCTTTTTTTTTCTTCAATTTTTCTTCCAAATCATAATAACAACCCTAATGTTAATGACATAACTAAACTAGTTGATTAATTTTTCATTTTCTGCAGAAAAAATTAGGGGGTTAATTGAAAAGCAAGAGAGGTTGTATGAGAGAAAATCTGAACTAAATTTGATTTTGGAAGCGTGTAAAGAATCTGAAAATCAGGTTAATAATGCTGCTAGTTCGAGTGTTGTGGAGAATTGGAATGGGACGTTTGAATGGGATTCTCAAGCTGATGATCTTAGGTTGAATATTTTTGGTATTTCATCTTACCGTGCTAATCAAAAAGAGGTAAAATTAATTATCACTGTTTTTATATTTTTTTTTACAATTCAAAGGGATAGAAAAATAAGAATGTGACATTCTTGTTCCTTTAAGCACGCGTCTGTTGTTTTATTTACTAGAAAGGAAGTGAGGCATCATAATCTAGGTAGTACTGATACGACATTGACACTGACACGCCGATGGTAATTTGAAAAAATGGAAGTAATTGAATGTAATCATATATGTTAGTGACTTGGATATTTGATACTTAAGAAACATGAACACGACACGGACACCAACACGTCTCATAATAATTTCAGAAAATGACATGATTAAATGTAATCACATGTGTCGTTGTTGGACACTGGAAACACCTTTGATGAAGTGTTGGTGCTACATAGACTAGATTGGCATGTGTCAGAAACGGGACACACCTTCAATTTGAAGCGCTGGTGTTATATAGATCATAATACAAGGAACATTTGCTGCATGCTTCCAAAATCTGAACTAAAAATATTAATAAATTACACAACTCGAATTGTTATTTTCACGTAATTTATTAATATTTTTGTTATTGTTGTGATTAGCACTTGTTTCTTAACTTTGTGATTTGGGTTCATGTTCTATATAGTGTGGTGTCTGGGTGGGTGTCATCAGTTCTGAACTTGCACACAGAAATTTGCTTGTTAGAATTTTCTCAGTAGGGACATTATCTGTACAGGGTTACTTACCTGATTAACTTGTTATAATGGTTAGTCTGTGTTTGACTCTTAAAGTAATTTGGTTTATCATGCCCTCAGTTTTTAGACACTGTTTTCTTTCAAAAGTTAAGAAGTGTATTCTTTCTGATTTGTGATGCTGTTGTGAGTGTATCAATTGTTGAACTACATCGAAGTCTTTAGTTTGTCTGTCTTTTTTATTCCCATCGAAGAATTAATGTCTTCTGTGTACAATTTTATTAATGAGTAAGTCTCATCGACGGCAGATTATTAATGCCATATTGAGTGGAAGAGATGTGCTGGTGATTATGGCTGCAGGTGGTGGCAAGAGTCTCTGCTACCAGCTTCCTGCTGTTCTTCGCAATGGAGTTGCTCTAGTTGTCAGTCCTTTGCTTTCGCTAATTCAAGATCAGGTGCATTTGGTTTTGTTTGAATCCAGTCCATTTTTTGGTTCATAAATATCTTCATGAGTTTAAAAGGTTATTTATCTGCCTCTTTTTCAACCGGGTGGTGGGGTGTTGCTTCAGGTAATGGGTTTGACTGCTCTGGGAATCCCAGCATATATGTTAACTTCAACAACAAGTAAGGACAATGAGAAGTTCATATACAAAGCTTTGGAGAAGGGCGAGGGAGAACTCAAAATATTGTATGTTACTCCAGAAAAGATATCAAAAAGCAAGAGATTTATGTCAAAACTTGAAAAGTGCCATCATGCTGGTCGTCTCTCTCTAATTTCAATTGATGTGAGTTCATAATGACATGCTCTTTAGAGCTGTTACTTGTTTTAAATTATGCTTGTTCATTTCACAATTTTTATGAACGTGGTTGCTAATTTTCAGAATGAATGGATAAGTATACCGGAAAATTGTTGTTGTATTTTGCTCCATTTGCTGGTCTGCTTTTAAGATTTTTTTAACTAATACAAAAACATATGGCTGATGGATCTGTCATAGGTTGTACAACACTAAGGAGAAATTGGAAAAAATACGTTTCTATTTTCATTTTCTGTTTTTACTAATAATTACAAAAATGCCATCCGAGTTTCAATTTTTCTCTCCCTATTTTCAATTATTTGTCCACGAATCGGTGAAACAGCATTTTTGTAACTGGAAATTATTGGCAGATATAAACAAACATTGGGCAACCTATGTAGAGACACTCTTAAGACCTGAATTAGAAAATATGTTTGTTACTGACTTGAATGGCATTAGAATCAGATGTTATACATTAAACTGGAAATTATCGGCAGATTTAAACGAACATCAGGGCAAGAGATATATACACCTTGTGGGAAGTAGAGTACCCTATGAAGAGACACTCTTAAGACCTGAATTAGAAAATATGTTTTTTACTAACTTGATTGGCATTAGAATCAGACGTTATACATTAAAACAAAAACCCATTTATGTGTCTCCACCTAGTAACTTATGTTTTTGGGTTGATTTGGTTCTTGATGTTATACTAGTGTTCTATAAGCAAGTGAGAATGAGTTTGATCTTTGTTGCTCGCATTCTTCATTATTGAATTTATCTATTTACAATGTAAAATGGCCTTGTGTAATGAGTTACCATGCTTCAAGATGTAAGAGCTTTTGCGCGAGGGTTTGTGTGAGGGTTAAGAGCTACTCATGTGCCTCGTTCCAATTGCCTAAGCTTTTGGATTGATTTGGTTCTTGACTGCTCCTACACTTGATTACTTGTTTATTTATTTATTTATTTATTGTTTATGGCTTCTAGCATGTTGTATGTTCTTAGTATTATTGCCTTTTAGTATTATACACATTTATTAAACCATATGAAATCCAATGCACTGTTTGCTCTACATGTCTAGACCCACTGTTACCACTATCCTGTTGATGTCCTGGTGTTTCAGAGCAATACTCTGTTAGTTGTATGATAGTACTATTTCTGGTTTTGTTTTGCGCTGCAGGAGGCACATTGCTGTAGTCAGTGGGGTCATGACTTTCGACCTGATTACAAGAACCTTGGTATTCTCAAGACTCAGTTCCCTAATGTTCCTATGGTTGCTTTGACTGTAAGTCTTTATCTTCAAGTTTCTGCTATGTATAAAATTATTATATTTGCATTTGCTTTCCATACTTAATTTTGATTTCTAACGTTACATTAATTAATTTGTCAGGCAACTGCTACTCAGAGGGTCCAAAATGATCTTGTAGAGATGTTGCACATTCGTAGATGTGTCAAATTTGTCAGCACAGTCAATAGGCCAAATTTATTTTATATGGTATATTTATAATTAATATCAGCAGCATTGTACTCCCCCATCCCCCTACCGCAAAAATAAAACATATACCCCTGGCTTCAATAACAAGCTAAAGTAATTCATTATCTCTGATCATATTGTTTCATATATACACTGTAGGTTAAGGAAAAGTCATCCGTCAGTAAGGTGGTCGTTGACGAAATTGCTGAATTCATTCAAGAATCTTATCCAAATCAAGAATCAGGGATTGTTTATTGCTTCTCTAGGAAGGAATGTGAACAGGTACGTCTGATTATGGTTTTCCTCCAACACTTAGATACATATTTTGAATGTCAAATATTGCCCTCAAGAAAGCAAGCATAATGCACCCATTTCAAGATCTTCTCTTTGCCCCTGAATTTCTGTGATGTGATTATGTTTTCAGCTTCTTTTTGGTGTTATGCACATGACTGTTTCAAGGGAGTTGCCATCTCTGTCATGCTGATATTTTGCTAGCCTCGCCCTTGCTGCGTTGTATTTTCTTCTTGTTCTTATTTTTATTTTTCCTTTTGTGCTTTCTAGGAAACCGTATCCCTGCCCTTGTTGCACATTCCTTTGTCTGTAGCAAAGCTTCTTTTCTTTTCGTAAGAAAAATAAAATCGCCCGACCTAGGTCTCTAAATGCACTATGAGCAAATTTATATATTACCTGAAGTCCTCTCTGCTGTTAGTTGAAATCGCCTCATTAGGAATAAGGTGCTATGTTTTTTAAAGTGTGGAGTGCTTCCAAAGTCAAGACATGTAGCTACATGCTTGGCATGCTTCCCTCAAATAGGTGAAATTAGTTAGCACATTGAACAAAGCCCCGCCTTGTGTGATTTAGGCAGGGTTGGATTTATACTTTCTTTCTCCTTTCAGTGGAGATACTGAAACTACACTAGGAAATAGGGAGGCACCTTAAATGTCAAATCCTAAATTGGTACAAATAATCATACTTTATTATATTTTAGAAGGAACCTTTAATAATTGCATGAGTATGAGGTAGATACTTGATGATTATTGCTTTTAAAATATTATTATTGTATATTTTATTCTTAGTTACCATATGCCTTAAATACATTAGAGATGATTAGTTTCTGGAAATTTGTATTCTCCTATATCATTATCCCAGTATGTAAAATTAATCCAGCATGCACTAGAATTCTGTTGTAGTGTTTGCATATGTTAGTGTCACTATGCAAGGCGGGACCAGTTTTTATCAAGGCCTAAAGTGAAATCTGAAATAAGGCCTTTCAAAATTAAGTGAAATAATAATTTATTAAAATTATTATAATCTATTTGAAGATTATCTTTCGTGCTGTTCGGAATACAAAATTCTTTATGAAACAATTATAATTGATTTTTTAACAATAATTAATCAATTGATAAGACAATATAATTAATCTTTATTGAGACATTTTTGACCTTGTATAAGATTTTATTAATTTTAGTATGAAAAACTTCATTGTGCTAAAGCTACAATCTCTTTTTGCTAACATTATTCTGTAAACAGCATATGCGTACAGAACAAAGAAGGCAATATTGGAAGGTGTGATCAATGTTAATTAGTGTTTAACAGGAAATTAACACTTATGATATTAAATAATGGAAGATGAAAGATATGCTTTATAATTAGAACTACTTAAATAGGAAAAGTCAACTAATGAGATAAATAAGGTGGAGACTGTAGAGTAGATACTTATCCTATGTAATGCCAACATTACTTTAGGTTGCGAAGGAGCTAAGGGAGAGAGGAATTTCAGCTGGTCATTATCATGCAGATATGGATGTCAATGATCGTGAAAAAGTACATATGCGGTAAATTAATTGTCAGAATGTTGTGACTTTTATTTGTTAATGCTTTATTTATATACGTTGGTTGAGTTTTTGATTAATTGTGCTGACTACTGAGTATGTCACCAAATACTGAAGTTATGCTTGGTGTTTTAGGAACTAAACGAGTAGAGTTGCATTTGATTTTACTATTGGTTGTGAGCTCTATCTTTACCCATTAGTCCATGAACCTTATTTTAGAAGACCTTGACTGGATTTAAGTATAGGCTCCAATTGGCAGTCTTGGTCCCTGCTTAATGGTATTAAAACAGACCAGCTATTAGAGAAACATCTAGTTATAAAGAAGACCTTTTCTGTCTTACATCTTGTTATCATGTGATGTCCAATGGAATTTGAGAAACATTTGGTTTTTTGTGCACACACCAAATGGCAGGACCCCTTCCCGGACTGGCGTATGCGGGAACTTTAGTGCACCGGGCTGCCCTTTTCTTCATATTATGAAGATATAGTCGATGTAAATGATATGATGATGGCATTATTTATCAAATGAGTTAATGGAGATGTGATGTTTAATTATGCAGGTGGAGCAATAACAAGCTGCAGGTCATAGTTGGTACGGTATGTATCATTGCAGTTGTCACCTTGTAAGGCATTCATTTGTCATTTATGGCCTCTTAAAGCATTGAACTTCTATTTTATAATTTACATTTCAGGTAGCTTTTGGTATGGGAATCAACAAACCAGATGGTTAGTATTACAATTTCTTAATGCTTTTATAAAATTCCTCAACATTATCTTGTTTTTTTAAACACAGCGTTATCTTGCTGTATCACACTATTGATAATAGTTTTTCATCGGTAACTAGTTTCAATTAAAAAAAAATAATTGCTTCGATTACAGACTTCAACTACCGAAATAGGATGGCCAAAGACAGGAAGGATCATACTAAAATATTATTTTACTTCCTTATAGTCAGATATGGATATAGTGTTGTAGAGTAAGCCATGTATTATCACAAGGATTTTGTGTGCAAATTACTTTTCTTTTTGGCCCTTTTGGGTATCGATGTGATGACTTGCTATTTGTGACGTGATGTCTCTTGAAATCTGAATTGTATTGAGTTTCTGTGATAGCTTTTTCGATATTTGTTGCATGGTAAAATTGTTTCAAATTGATGCTCACATGGGTGGGATTATACGCCTTCTTTTGTTGAATAGAGAATCTTGCTTCAATTTTTTGCAAGTGAGAAGTCCCTGGGTGGACATACATATTGTATTTGCTCTACCTCCACTGAAGCTGAGCATATCTAATGCTAAATATTTTCATGTAGTCAGGTTTGTCATCCATCACAGCTTGAGTAAATCAATGGAAACATACTACCAGGTTTTGCTCCAATCCTGAAAATATTTTCTTATGTTACATATCCTTTATGTTATTGTCGAGGACCAATTATTCTAGAAGCTTAAGCTGTTGGGTTAAGGCCTTGGAATTTTTTTAATCTTGCACAATCTCATTTGAAATTTATTTTCGGGTCGATAAGCAGTAAAAAATCCCAATGCTTTCCACACCTTACGCTAAAAAGCAATTTAGTGAAGAGAAATGGGGGTTACCATGATCAGTGACGGATCCAGAAATTTTAATAAGTGGGGTCAAGGTTATATCATAAAAATTTATATAAAACTATATAAACGCATAAGCGTGCAAAAATTATATAAAGTTATATTTATAATTACATTAAAATGTTGATTTTTTTAAAATATATTTTTCATTTCTAGCGGGGTATAAAATATATAACCCTAATTAATTAATTTTTCAACCACCAGCGTCAATCACAGAGCCTTTTTCGACAAATATAAGAATAGTTTAGAATATAATAGTAGTTTTATGATCTTGCTAATGATATGCTCTTAAGAGAATTGGTTAAAGATTTCATAAAAGAAAATTTTATTTTAAAAATAAGCGTTATTTTTATCAATATAATAATCATAACAACTTTTTATCAAAAATAACTTCTTTTGATTTCTTAACAAGTGTTTTCAGAACACTCATTATTAGGATCCTTCTGAGTTTTGTAATTTTTTGTAGTGTTATGAATGAACTATGTAAAAATAATAATACTATATAAGTGGGGTCAAACTGCATAAATATCTAATTTTAGGTTAAAAACACAATAAGCAAGTGGAGGCAAGTGGGGTTGGGTGACCCCATTGCCCCCACATTGAATCCGTGCCTTACCATGATCAATACTATTCCACTTTCTTAAAAAAAAAACTTATGCCACTTGGCCAAAGAAGCCTTAATACCAAAGGACCATTCATCCTAAAAACGTAAGCTGGTAGTTAAAAGCCTAAGGTTAGCTTTTAGTTAACATCATTAAATAATTTTTTCAACAGGAAAGTGGTCGAGCTGGTCGAGATGGGCTTCCTTCTGAATGCCTATTATACTTCAGACCTGGTGATGTCCCCCGGCAGGTAAAATTTTGAAAAGTTCTTAAATTTAAGGTTGTGTATGTTTCTGTGCCATCATTTTCCGCAAAAATTGAAGCTTGCAGGATATAAGACCTATGTATCTTGAGCTCACAATTTTATTGAGGTCTATTTCGGGCACCAGCTTTACATTCAAGAACATATAATGGGATAAAGATAGTGTATGCTAAGCATGATAGATTAAAATATCAATGTTCTGTTTTGTGCATATTTAAAACATGATAAATCAAGATCAAATGTGAAAAAATTGTTCTAAAATGGATGGAACCAGAAAGACCAAAACAGAAAAGGATGTCCTGTCCTGTTCTGTTCCTGTGCCAAACGCTGCAAGAAATTATCTAGGATCTAAAATTGTAAACAATATTATATTGTTGTTTGTTGCAAGATGATTGCTAGATTATGTGACAAGTTTTATAAATAACACATTTCTCAGAGCTCAATGGTCTTCTATGAAAATTCAGGACTGCAGAATCTCTATGACATAGTACGATATTGTCAGGTATGTTCTTTTATGATTTTTAATACTACTGGTTGTTGATGTCAGTCAACATCTATTCATTCCTTTACTTTTCAAAGCTTTTAAAGATTCTTTCTTATTCCCATTTGTTTATTTGAGGGTTCTTAAAAGTTAAGCTTATTTGAGGGTTCCTGAAATTATAAATAGTTAAAATTACGCAAAACAGATAACAAACTTTTGTTTTCATCGTTAATTATGTAATGAGCATACTCATTTAGCGCCACCCTTCCCTTTCATATATGCTGGTGAACCTGATAGCTTTTGTCCTATTTCCATGCTGCACAACGACTAGATTGAGTGCCTTTTCCGTTATTCTTGAACCTTATTATGCTCATTAAGTATTTGAATTATTACAAAGTATGATTGTTTGTTAGAATATCTATGAAATAACTTGAGATTTAGAAAATGATGCATAATATTAGGTTGTTACGTTACCGAGTTTTTTAGGGCTCTTATATTTATAGGACCCATCTCTTATTCTTAAAGATTTTAGCATATATTTAGAAGTTATTTAAGTTATTTGTTCCTTGTTTAGTTAGGATTAGGAATCTAGTATCAGCGTAAATAGGTCTACCTAACCTAGTTAATATTTTAGATCACATCACAATAATATAAGAATTAGTGTTTTCCTTTTCTCTTTCGTTTCATCACTCTCTAAAACCCTGAAATTTCAACTAATTATAGTTATCCTACTCTTTATTCCAGTCCAAAAGACAATGCCGACGAAGTGCCTTTTTCAGGCATTTTGCTGAGCCATTACAGGAGTGCAATGGTACATTTTGATATTTTGATTTACTTCTCCTTTTATCTGTGCCTCATTACAGGCTTATGGAATACATTCAAATTGTATATACTTGATGTTACAGGGATGTGCGACATATGTGCATTCTCATGTGAGGTGAAGGAAGTGGATGTCTCTCGTATGTTGCTTTGATTTTTTGTTTGATTTTTGTCTTTATTCTATTTTCCCACATATATTTCTTATAATGGCAATGCTTTCTCTTTGTTTTTCTTCCGATCTCTCTGTTTTTCCGGTAGTTTCTTCATCCCATTTTATTCACACAAGCTTTTACATGGGGAAACTCTTTGCAGGGCATGCAAAATTGATGGTTTCTTTGTTGCAAGATATTCAGGCAAGTGATCAGAGGTCAACAATGTTGCAATTAGTTGAAAAAATGAAAACAAAACAGAAGGAAATAGGTTGGTTTGTCCTCTCCTGTTTTTAATTTGGCTAGATATATTGTTTTTTTTTGGTAAGTACCAAGGTTTTTGGGCCTAATCCGTTCTCCCCTCTGATTTCTTCTTGCCAGCCAACACATTTTATGTTAGGGTAACAAGAATGGGAGTCAAAGTAGATAGGGCTAGTTAGAGTAGTTCTTTAGAGGTGATATCGATTAGATAAATTAAGAATATTAGGACCGATGGATTCATTATGTGAACCAGATAGCTTGAGTGAAAGGAGATATCCTTTATCAAGAGGAAATCTTTGGAGGAGAGACCTCTCTCCTATTCACAATCATTTATTAAATAAAACCGTGATCTTATTTTGATTCTAATAATTTTTCTATTTCTTTCTGCATTCCTATCAACCAGTCTGACTTGTTGGATCTCTTATGAGGAATAAATGGATAAACTTAGTTGTTTTTGGAAGAGATGACCAATTATGATGGATTAAAACCTTTTTTCATGGAGGGGTAGCTCACTTGGTTGAGCTAAGGGATTAAAAGAGTTAAGGAGATAAAGGTCCAGGGTTTGGATCCTTGAAAGGGAGAAAATACTAACATAACTCTTAGGTTTGTCATACTAACATTTGCCAACAATTAACATACTAACATTTGCCATTCGAAAAAAAAGACCTTGTTTGTGGAGTCTAGAATTGGTTCATGGCGATGTAGGATATTGACTGTGATTAACATTGGAGAAGAACCTCAAAGGAATTGGAGAAATCAATATACCATGAGTCAAGGTCTGGAGAGACATGTATTGACTTGGGACCTGGGAGTGTGCTCCTCCTTAAGGTCTCAGGTTCAATTCTCTCTGGTGCCAATTTGGGTGGACTAATTTAGCTTCTTCAAAAAAAAAAAAAGGGTCTGGAGAGACAAATATAATATTGTGATGGGGACTTGGGTATTTTGGGGTACCCAAGTCCCACATCAAGCAGTATGCGATAATGCGATGCTCAATGTACTATTTTGGTCCCCCCCCCGATAGTTTGCTTGTAAGGGAGGGTTTCCCAAGTGCTTTGATGTTTATCAAATGGTATCAAAGCCTGGTTGTCAGTGGGTAGCACAAAAAGGACTGGATGGGCTGACCGGAAAGGCTGGGTAAAGAGTCATAGAGTGCGGCCGTCCGCTCTCAGGAGCGGTGGACTTGGGTAGTATGGGGTGTTTGAATCCCACATTGAGTTGTATGGAGTGCTTGGTGAGCAGCTTGGTTCTTCCCCTTGATAGTTAGCTTTTAAGGGAGAGTTTCTCTAATGCTTGGATACTGATCGAACTGTGAGACAAGGGGCAGGTAAAGTAGAACTCACTGGGCAGCGAGTCTAGGCATTTTCTTGGAGAAGAAACCAGTTTAGAGGAATCAAAAGCATAGATGACATGAGGAAGGGAACTGAATGTAAGAAACCTGTAGCACTTTAATGAGATTGATAATAGGGGAGTGGGATAGTAAACTTCTCAATTGATGCAGGTGGGTCGCATAAGGAGGTGAAGGCAGATGTAACTCTGTAGTTTTGACTTTTGAGTGTGAAATAGGATTAGTTAGTGTAGTTAGTTTGTTAGAGGGAATATCACTTAGACAAATAGGGGGATGATTATGTTGATATTTAAGGAAATAATATATCCTGTTAAGAGGAATATTAAGTAATTAGGATAGAGGTGTTATCATAGTTATCATGTATTTATTACTGAGAATGTATATTGATTTTCTCGAGCTCTATATAATAGAGTCTCTATAGTGTCATTCAAACATGGTTTCACCATCTCATGCCTCTGTTTTCTCTCATTCAACAGATTCATTTTGTGAATTTGATAGTTTGTGTTTGAAAGAAGAAATCCTTTCTGAAGCAAAAAACCTTTGGAGGAGAGGGATCTCCTATTCTCTATCATTCTATTCATAAATTTGCTTTCTTTTTATTCTTTCTATCAGTTCCCACTTTTTATCTGAGTTCCTATCGGTTTAACCCAAAAGTTGGAGGTGTAACGCTATAATAACCTTATAGGTTCAATTGTAGTGTGGAGAGACCCCCTCGCCCAAAAGCAGGTTGTGGTGTGTGTGAACTACTTCTGTAAACTTTATTAATGATTGGAACACCCTCTTCCTTTCGTTCTTATAAGCAATAACCCCTGAAAATTGCACATCTGTCCTGTGTCAATCATAACCTGTTTCCCAAAGGTAATTTATTACAAATTTGTATCTCAATTTTTTCTACATTGAATTTTGCAGGTTCTGACTTGAAACGAGAGGAAATGGAGCAGCTCATCTTACACCTTTTACTGGAGCGTGCTTTGGTAAACTTGTTTTGTCTTAATATTGAAAGTTGGAAAAATTTCTTGTTCTAAAAAATAAGTCTAAATTTGCCAAACAAGGCAATCCAACTTTGGTTACAATTTCAAGATAAATTAAAGAGCACACTCTACTCACATATATATGAAGAATGGGAATATAATTGAGTTTCAAGAATAGCCAAACAAGGCAATCCAACTTTGGTTGCAATTTCAAGATAAATTAAAGAGCACACTCTACTCACATATATATGAAGAATGGGAATATAATTGAGTTTCAAGAATAGCCCTTTAAACAACTTTTTAGGCTACCGTAAAAAAAAAAACTTTTGACGCTAAAATGTTTGATCATTATTGATTTTCAGTTGTTAGTTTATTGGTCTCTTATTGCACACCAGAACAAGCTGTGTTTCAGACAATTTGAAAGCCGTTGGGGTAGTAAAATTAATTTTCCATACCAAAAACAAAAGCAATGCCACTTACACTGCAAGATTTAAAATCACCTCTCTTAGCTTGTTTGGCTGTGAAACTCAACTTCTCAGAAGAATGATGTGTATGCATTGAACTTCTAGAAATCAATCTTTAGATTCATTTAGTCTTTTGCAACAATCGTGATTCATTTCAAGCACAAATACCTAAAAACAGTTAATTCAGAAGTTCCAGTATGAAACTAGTTAACCATGCTTTTCTATATTCCATTTCATCTACGCACACACGGAACCAGTGTTACAATTATGATTGTGCTAAAATTAGTGTTCACATTTTTGTTCCATTTTAATTTATTTACAAAACAATAATTGCAACCTCAATGCAATAAAAAATTTAGTGTCACAATTGAGTTCAAATCCTTTATAAATATAGGGTATTACAGTCAACACTAATTGTACTTTGTTTTGCATTGGCTATCAGTTTTAGACTACATGAGAAAGAAGAAATTTATTATGGAGTTTCAAGAATAGCCCTTTTAAATTTCTGGACTTTTTGAGCTTACCTGCCAGCACAAAAAATTTAATATTTCCATTTTAGTGGGTGATTTAAAGACAATTTTTTCTTGGTGTAGAAAGAAGAATTTCAGCATACAGCTTATTCTACAAATGCTTACATTACTGTGGGGCCATTGGCGAAGCAAATTTTGCAAGGTACACATGTTTCTCATTGTAGATATCAATCCATTAAGCTAAGTTATTATGGCAAAAGCTATTGAGTTTTTGTGTTTTACATCTGTACCGAGTCATGTTTCTTCATTCAACCATGAAATACTTTAAATAAGAAACTAGCTCTATGTATTAGTCTAATTTTTCCGACTCTACTTTGTTGGTTTTTTCTGAGATGCTAGTGTGATACACCTGCACTCAGTTTGCAAATTGTCATGTACGCGCATGTTGATTACCAACTGCTTGTGCCTGTTTGGATTTTATTTTTGGTGTAGGGAAGAAGACTGTGAAGCTTGAGATTTCTACAGAAGAGAAAACGAAAGCTTCTGCAAGATTGAAACGCAGCCTTGGGTCATCTGGCTTGGAGCTAAAGCTTGATGAGCTGAGAAAAGAACTTTCTTCCACTCATGGAGGAATACTTCCACACTCTGTCTTGTCTACTCAACAAATCAGCTTACTATGTTCTCAAAAACCAAACTCACTGGAAGAGGTAAGTCTCATTCATGTACTTTAAATTTTGTGGTGATGATTTTTGTTCTAATCTACTGTATCTGAACAAAAAAAGATGTTTGAGAGATTGTCAAAAGCAGCAACTTTAAGGTGTGTATTACTGGTCAATCTGCAGCTTGAACACTGCACAGACCACATACAATATACCACACAGGGAAAATTTAAAATTTTTATAGGATAATATAAGACATAAAATGATTACTAAGGTTAATGATAGCACAAATCAATATAGATTCAATAGATTTTATCATTTATCAAATTATCGCAGTTAATTCATTTGTATATTAGACTAAAATTATAATAAAAAAATAAAATTGTACACGCTGAATGTATAAACAAGGGTACAAGACAACTCTTTGAGTTGTTGACACTTCTATTGCCTTAATCCAGATTTTAAGTTCTGTGTTTGTGCTTGTGCAGTTGGAGAAAGTAATTGGAAAATTGAAGACGGAAAAGTATGGAAATAAAATTCTTGAGCAAATTGTAAAATATTCTGATTTTGAGCCAACTGATGAACAATTAAATGATGGTAGAGCTGCAAAAAGGTCGAAGACCAAGAAGAACCTTGTTCTTATTGAGAGTAGTGAAGATGAGGCATGACAACTTATAACTTTAGTTTATGTAATTCCAGGTAAACGAGTCTTATTATAATATGGGGTTCTACATCATCCGACAGAGGTAAACGAGTCTGGATGAGAAATGAAGGCACTCGACTGTTATCAAGTCATGAAATTGAAAATTGAGTTTTTTGACCTATGATCATCTGGTTTGAGTTGTTAATTGCTGTTAGTGGAATTAGTAAAATTTCCAAAAATAAATATTAATAATAATAGTCGTTCATTAATATTGTTGTTGCTATAGAACAAATAAGCATTTAAAAAATATAAAGAATCTGGATCTACAAATATTATTTTTCTGCATTTGAGAGTGTAAAGGTATGAGATAAACTTTTTTAAATGTAATTTAGATGATGAAAGTCTGCAAATATATTTGATATGTTGGTGCTGGTTTGAACTCATGATTTTTCACTTCTTAGCACTTAGTGTGTATGAGTTTATTCCCAAGACTTTGAATAAGAATTATAGGGTTGACACGAGAGTTGGCCTAACGATAAGGCTACAAAAGCAATCACATTAAGCCTCCAAAAATATAAAAACTTACTTAGTAAAAAGACCCAAGACAAAATTGCTAAGACGAACATCGATTAGGGTTCAAACCCTGACTAATCCATTTGAGTGTGTAAGTTTTTAAATGAACATTGTCATTTCGTCTATCTACTAAAAAAACCTAAAACTTCACATTTTAAAAAATAAAAATAATAAAATCCCCTATCCTTTTTTGGTTGCAAACTAATTTTTTTAGTTACATAATAAAACTCTATCTAAAATTAATTGAATTCAATGACATTAATTTAAAAAATATTTTTTGTATTCTAAAATATTTGAAAAATAACATTAATATCAAAATGAAAATATTTCAAAAACACTTCGTTTTAAAATTCGCTTTAGATATCGATATGTGTTGAATGGCTTTGGTTTGGTTTCCACATATTTTGAGTACTTGAGTTCAGTGATACTTTGCTTCTTACTTCAGTTATGTTGTTTATTGGCACGCATGCTAAAAAGTGAGCAGGTACACTGCAGGTGTCATAAAGAGATAAACCTCAACTTGCCTTTTAAGTTAAAAACTATACTCCCTCCTTCAATAAATATATGACCTAGTTGACAATATATTGACTTAATATACTTTGATCATATTTTTTTACTAATTCAAAAATATAAATAATATCATGTAAGATGTTGTTAGATTCGTCTCGATGAATATTTTTAAAATATTAAATTTTCATAATTTTTTTTAGTAGAAAATTGAAGATATCAAAGTTAAAACATATGCATTGGTACATGTGTCGGAGTCAACTAGGTCATCTAATATAGGACGGAGGGAATAATTAATAACTAGTCTTTTTTCTGTTTCTTCTGCACCGTTTGGTTGCCTGTCTAAGTAACAACCTTTTTGTTTAAAATGTTGATGCTTCAGCTGATTTGCTGTTTTACTTTTGGCTGATGTTACACTTTTTAAAAAGTAGTATTTGTATTTTTTTTTTATTTTTAAATGTACACTGTATAATTCCTAAATTGAAAGTTTATGTTTTCCTAGATTGATCCTTTATGATACATCATGTTTGTATTATTAGTCTTTTTAACAAGTTATGTTAAAAAAACATGTGACACTTTAATTTGTTTTAATATATAATCGAAGTGACAATCATCATTTAAAACTTGCACATTTGCAAGATCTTATTTCAAGTCTGAATAAAGATATTTTACATAATAATATAAATATTTATTAGTTTAGCTAGATCTAATATTGAGATGACTTACATAGACATGAAAGATTCTTGTCTTCCATTTCTCCCTTCAATTTTGTATCTTTAAATAAAAATTTCAAAATCCAAAACCATTAAAACTAGAAAACCATTTTTATTTTGCAACGATGATTTGAATTTAAGAACATAAAATAATGAGTAGTTCATCTCCATGTGAGACATGATTAATGAGCAACTGAATTTTATTCATTTCTAGTTGTTGACAATATATTTTTTTTTTACATCCACAAGGTTTCATACTAAATGAAATTTTATATGCTAAATAACAAGGGTTTGAAAAATGGTGTGATATCGAGGATTCGTCTACGATTAAACATTCTCGACGATGGTTGTTACTAGTTTCTCCCTTTTAATAGAGTGGAAAAAAATCATGAAAACAACTGCGACAAAACACCCTTCGTAAAAATAGGTCGAACATTTCACTTTTTCCAATTAAGATGGATAAAAATCACATTTTTAGTACATAAAATAGGTAATGCAAATCTGACTCTCAATCTCCTATTTTGGGTGTTGGGTCATGGAAGTGGAATTGTTGCAGATGAAACTTGGGATTTCAGAGAAAAAAAATTAGGGTTTTATCCTTGGAAGAAGCGAAGATAATTGTTCTGGGACACTAAAAAGTTTCAAATGGTTTGGAAATAAAGACAAGTAGTTTGTATACATACACATAATCCTCGATTTAACAAGGCATCTTTTACAAAGAACAAAATTGTAATGACTCATACAAGGCCTAAAGCGAACAATACCTCTAAAACGTCTAGTGTTGTTGGCCTGAGGTCTAAACATTGACACACAAGGTAAGGGTCAAACCCACATCACACTCAAGGGATATTGTTTTGGCACATAATCTCCTTTAGCCCCTTAGCCTTGACCAAGGGCTATTGTTTTGGCACACACAAAAACCTCACGTTGCTTAAAAATTAAGGCTATACGTAGTTTATATGCAACACTCATAATACTCAATATTAACGAGACGTTTTTTTTTACAAGTGACAAAACTGTGAAAGCTCACACATGCCCCAAAGCAGACAATACATCACATACACAATGTTGAGGTCGGATCAATGATAAATGAAAATTATGTTGATGTATATGATTCTGCCATGTTGCGACTAATGATGCAATATATAACTTTTCGCTAAATATTCTCAAATGTATTAGTAGTTTCCTAATATGTATTTAATTAATGTTAAACGGTGCCCACGGGGCACTAGTTAAGGACACTAAAAAAAGGAAATTTTAAATTGAAAATAATATTTTTTATGCTTTTGAGGATTTGACAACACAGGTTCCAATATAATATTTTTTACATATGATTCCTTAACCAGTGTCCCGAGGACACCGGTTAACATTTCCCTTAATTAATTATGACTTTTCATATTTCATATATTTAGTGGTATATTAATTAGGGATTTATTTGAAAATGAAACAATATCTAGTAGTTTTCCAATATGAATTTAATTAATTTTGACTTTTCATATTTCAATATATTTAGTGGTATATTAATTAGGGATTTATTTGAAAAAGAAACAATATCTAGTATTTGAAAAAGAGCTTATATTAAATGTCAAATTTTTTTCTTCCAAATGAATACTTGTATTTAGCGAAGAATAATAAGGACAAAATTAGGATATATTTGGGCACTTTTAAATATTTATTTGGGATTTGCTAACATGTTAAAGCAACTAAAAATAACTAGTTTATATTGAAAAACAACAATTATTTATTAAAAATTATATATTTAATACAAAATTTACAAATTGAAATACAAAGTTACTATTTTAAAATTCTAAACATTTGAAAATTTTTCCTCCCTAAAAAAAAACATACGCAAATTTACATATGATAAAAAACCTATTCATAATTTTTTTTTGAAGAAGCTAAAACCTATTCATAAATGAGTGATTATATTTTGACACTTCTAACTCTCCAACATCCCTACACTTTATTTTCTCTTCATTTCTCCTCTATCACTTTACCAACATATTTATAAAATACTAACAAATATTTTTAGGATATTATTTAAGAAATCAAAATAAACAATTTTGTAAGGAAAAAATGTGTATTTACGAGGTTGATAAGTATTTGACTTATATATATTCCAGATAAAACTTTCTTTTTAAGAATCCTTTAAACTACAGTATGTCTTTAGACATTTATTAACGTGAGCCCAATATTTATTACATCATTATCTATTTTATTCTCTACTTAAAAAAATCTATTTTATTTTCTATCTCAAATCGTAGGTATGGTCTATGCAGTGTACAAAAAATCATTTTCCATAAAAAAAAAAGTGTGATAAAGTCATACAGGTATACTAACATTGAATATTGACTGTTAGTATTTATTATTTGCTATTATTGGACAGCATAACAGTTGAAAAGGTAGCATGTTTTTATAATGAATGAAAAAAGCTGAAATCGGCACAATGTCCCCTTCTTTTTACTTTTAGCTTTTCATTTTAAAAAGCTATTCTTTCTTTAACTCTTCTCTTCTCCCTCACCTCACAATCACCAAACTCCACATGCAAACACCAACAAGCAAACAACACCTTTTAACCAAACAGTACCTAACCCCACTTTCCATTTTCTTTATTATCAAATTCTTCCTTCTTTTCTACATAAAAACCAAATAACACTTTCTCATATCATACCTCAATTTCATGGAAAACTCATCATGGAATTGGAGGACCTCTTCAACATGTGACAATTCCTCCTCCTCCACCACCACCACCACCGTCAAACGCCATAAACACTGCCACCATCAAAATGATGATCCTGATCTTCTCATACCAGGTCTCCCGGACCACATAGCTCAACTATGTCTCTCTTCAATCAACCCTTCACTTCTCTTCAAAGTATGTCACTCATGGCGTAGACTTATCTACTCACCTTCTTTTCCACCTTTCTTTTCTCTTTATGCAATTCTCTCCCCACCCAAATCACATCATTCACACTCAATTCAATTCCACAACTTTGATCCAATATCAAATACTTGGAAAATCCTCCCTCCACCACCACAAAATCCACCACTTCATCACATCCTACTCCACCACCCTTCCTTCCTCTCTCGCAATCTCTCCGTCCAATCAATCTCTGTCTCCGATAATCTCATCCTCCTCGCTGCCACCACTCATAATCTCACCCCAGCACTCTCCCATCCTTTGATTTTCAATCCAAGTCAGGGCTGGTCTGTTGGACCAGCCCTGACTAATCCACGCCGCTGGTGTGCATTAGGCACATCAGACAGCGTAGTCTATGTAGCAAGTGGTATCGGGTCCCATTTCTCCGTTGATGTAGCAAAGTCTATTGAGAAGTGGGACCCGATAACCGATCCCACCTGGGAGAAGAAAACTGATATGAAGGACGGCAGATTCAGCAGGGAAGCTGTAGATGCTGTAGGATGGAGAGGAAAGCTTTATATGGTGAACGTAAAAGGCGATGCTGCTAAAGAAGGAGTTGTGTATGATGTTGAAGAGGATACATGGAAGGAGATGCCAGAGGGGATGTTGTTAGGGTTTCGAGGACCGGTGGCGGCGATGGAGGAGGAAGAGATGTATGTGGTGGACGAAGCTAAAGGTATTCTTAGTAGATACAATTCAGAAGATGATGTATGGGAAAAGATTTTTGAGTCTCAAAGACTCAAAGGAGCTGAACAAATGGTTGCAAAACAAGGTAGAATTTGTGTTGTTTCCACCGCCGGGATATCTGTGGTGGATGTAGTGACGGTGCCGCCGAAAATTTCGGTGGCTGAGTTGCCGGAAGGGTTTGAAGCAGTGGCTGTTCATGTCTTGCCAAGGATGCCGGTAACTGAGTGAATTATTTTGTTTTTTTTTTTTGTATAAAAGAAAATAAAATTAAAGGAAAAAAAATCTAACAAGTTTTTGTTTATTTTTTATTTTGTCAAAGAAAAAAAAAAGAGTATTTTTGGTTGTACTTGAGTTGGAATAGTCGTTTTATTTGTTTAATGGTATATGGGATGAGCTGACATTAGATATTTGAAATGAAAGCTGAAAGTGAAAATTTGTCTGTAAGTGGGGTAAGAGGTATTTTTTAATTATTTTTTCCATATTTTTTGACTGAGTATGTGTATTTGTGATGTATGATACTATGAATTGAATATTGATTATTTTATAGAAATAAAAAAAGTGGTGATGGTGGCAATGTGACATTGGCTATGACAACATTTTTTTTAGTGGATGATAATCAGTTTAGTCCTTCAAACATGAGTGGTTGAATATTTTGAAACTAAAAAAACACATCCTCTTTTATTTATTTTTTCAGAAAACTTGGTATTAACTTAAAAACCATTTAATTTGAAGAGTTTAATTTTATCGTACACTTCTGAAACTTTATTTAAAATCGTATCATAGTTTTAAAGACTTAGCCTACAAAATTTAAAATTAAAAAAGTTGAACCTAAAACTTTAGGAAAAACATATTCTTAGATCGATCCAAACCAACATGATTAGAACAATCTAAATGAGTTAAATGTTTTGATAGACAATTAATCTCCTTGATCTTCAATTATGTTCTTGATCTTTTTGAAGTATTTGTAATTTGGCTTAATAGTAGTTTTCATTCCGTAACTTTTACGAAGTTGCGATTCTGACCCCCTAAGAAAAAAACTACAAAACCGCTCTCTAAGTTTTGGAAATGTAGCAGTTTTGGCCTCCCAAAGCAAAAAAAAAAAACACGTGGCACCTCCCTTAGGGTGTCGTGTCAGCGTAAACCGAGTCAAAATTGGTCTTGGGGGCCAAAATTGCCACATGTGCAAAACTTAGGGGACAGTTTTGTTGTTTTTTTCTTAGGGGACCAAAATCACAACTTTAAAAAAGTTAAGAGGTTAAAACTGCTATTAAGCCTTGTAATTTTGATACACATCATGATAACAATAACAATGGATTACACATGGAGAGACTAAAATAACGGTTTATCCCATTATTAATACTATTTGATAGTCCTACATTGCCCATGTTGAGGGGCAATATGAAAGCAGGAGATATGGGGAATCACGTGGCAATTGTAGGGTGGGTTGTGAGTAATATGAGGTGGTGAGGGATGAGAGTTTATGAGAGATGTCCATCTTTATCAGACAATGAGTGTCCTTTGTATTTATCTTGGAAAGGAGATCTTACCAAATCATGTTTGCCTGTGTTTGTTTCATTGGATAGATGACATGAATCCAGAAAAAAAATTCTTGTCTTTTTTTGAAATATATGTCGACCTCATTTTATTCTTTTTTTCTAATTTTGTTGTTTCAAAGTTGCTTGTACAAGATTTTGATTTTTTTTTTATAAAAATAGTATGATGTTTTTGTTAGATATTTTAATGTTAAGTATATGTTAATATAATTTTGATAAGTATCTCATTTTTTAATCTATTCTGTAATATACCAAACATTATGATTAAATTATTTTTAATAATCGACTCAGAATGGCTTTTATATTTTTTAAAGAGTGCTTCTACATGCTTCCTTTAGAAAAGAGCAAAGCTTGACCCTCATGTGCACTAGATGGCCAAGGTCAGAGTCATATTTTTTATTTAAATAAGAAATTTAAATAAAAGAAAAACTATAAAAATCACGAGCTAAGAACCGAGCGAGTTTAACTCAGTTGATAGGGATAATGTATAATATATGTAAGGTTTGAGGTTCGAATCTCGGACACCAAAAAAAAAAAAAAAAAAGTCAAGTTGTCATGAAGTAATTTTTCATTTTATGTTTTGAAATTTTTAAAAATTAAAATCAATTTTAATGTTGAGTTTTCAAAGTTTTTAAAAATTAAAATAAATTACAGTCGAGTTTAGCTTTACAAATAAATTTAAAAGAAAATATTTAAAATACATAATATATTGTTTATTTAGTAGTAATTTTAATAACCACATATGAAAGTGGTGATCGTCGGCAAACGTTTGTCGGAGTGGTGGTTGGTGATGGTCGTAGTGATGATCAGAATAGTAGTTGACAAAGGTCATATCTTAATCTTAATAAATACAAATGCAATGAAGTCCTGCACCCAAGCCTTAACACCCTAAGCTAACCCTAATTTTTTTTATTGAAATGTCAATGACGCCAAAACTCTATAGTATCTCAAAATGACAACCCTACCTTTCTTTGTTCTTCAGCAAAAAGACCTTGTCATGTACCCTTGGCGCCTAAAATGCATCCCAAGTGCCAAGTGTAATGCATGTAACAAGCCAAGTGTCACGACTCATGAGAAATACATGCAACAAACCAAATGTCAAGAGGAATACGTGCAACAAGCCAAATATTAAGAGGAATACATGCAACAAACCAAGTGTCACCATGCGATAAACCAAGTGTCATGACTCATGAGAAATACATACAACAAGTCAAGTTTCAAGAAGAATACATGCATCAACTAAGTGTTAGCCATGCAATAACTCAAATGTCATGAGGAATGCATGCAACAACACGATTGTTATCCATGAAGTAAACCAAGTGTCAAGAGGATTACATGCAACAAGTCAATGTTATTCATGCAATAAAACATATCTTTCTTCATGAACTCACAAAAACCTCAATTCTCTATCATCTCATTTTTTTTCTTCTTCTGAAAAGAGCATCTATATTCTTCTCTCATCAGTCACCACTCTCTCTCTTTATTATGGATCCTCTCTGCTCTCGTCTTCTGTGCTCACTCTCTGCAAATCCTGTGACATTTGAATCATGCATCTTTACTTCGGCTTCTTCAATCTGTAAATTCTTCTACGACTCTATCAACACCTGGATTCACACTATTAATGGGCCCACCTCCATGATCCCTTGCTCTGACGTCAAACCTTTTGTTGTCGGCAATCACAACTCGTTGTAAAGTCAATAACATGTGGCTTGAAATCGATCTTCTCCTTCCATCTTATGGAATGATTATAGATGTATATGGTTTCCTTCTAAAGAGTTAATGTTTTGATTATCTATTCGTTAATTTTTTTTTTTATATTGCTTATTTATTTCTTTGCAGATTTGTGAAATTCTAAACGGTGAACATATATTTTTGTTTAAATTTAAGTAATAAATCTCATATGGAATGAAACTATTTTTATGTAACCGCTTCTCAAATAATGTTATATATTTTTATCTTCTCAAATATAAGTCATAATTTTATATACTTTTTGTTTAAATTCAAGTATGTAAACTCACTTTTGTATTCGTTATATATTTTTGTCTCTCAAGATCCGTAGGGAGGGAATATACACACAAGTGTGTTTTTCATATCTTATTTTAACCAAATAGGGATATTTATTAAATCAAAAGTTATATTTTTTATGCATCATAGAATTATCTCATTTGTGTTCTGTGAGGCTTAATTTATTTGGTAAGAGACAATGCATGATACATGTAAAGGTCGGGATTCAAACTTCGAACAACTTACTTATTCATTTTAAACGTGAATTTTTAGCCACATGACTTTTTAACAAAAACAAAAAAAAAAAAAAGAATTGTCTCATTTGTGTATAATGTAAGTCGAGAAATACTTAGATGCAAGGTTTTACAACTTGAGAGTTTACTTCAACTTGTTTTATCTATGTAAACTTGAATCGTAAACTCGTACGAGTTTATCCAAAATTAAAATTATATAAAATTTATTATACACATAACATATGTAAGCTTATATAATAATGCAAATAAGTCAATAGATAAAAATATGACTAAATTATAAAGACAAAGTATGGGACAAAGTATGGGCAGCACTTAGGTGACATTGTGGTTGGTGAGATTTGTGACATTGTAGTTGACCAATGTCACCAACCACAATGTCATCTAACTATTATCACCCCGACAAAGTATATATAACAACCATAATAAAGAGTTATGTTCAACTTAGTATCAAAATACAAAATTAACTTACAAAATCATAAGTTTTATAAGACTCTAAAATTAAACAAGAATCATAAATTTCATAAATTTTATTTGAGGTTGTGTCTATGCAAGATTCGTTCATGTAAGACTTATAGTTCATCATAAAATTAAACAAGACTCATACATATAATGTTTTGAAATTATGCTGTAAAAAAAAAAGTTTTGAAATTATGAATAAATTGCTCAAAATCTAATGTAATAATCATGTGTGTAAAATTGCATGGTGCCGTGGTTGTCTTTCCTTAATTAATTGAAAAGTGATGCAGCCATAAACAAACAGAATCAGAAAATTCTAATATGGTCACAAGACCAAACATATAGTGTTTAATCACATACATAAACAAATGTTTTTTTAATGATAAAAATAAACTGAATTTTAATATATGAGTGTATCTAAAGACTATTTATTTGGTCATGTGACCATGGAATAATAGCTAAACTAAATTTGACACCCAACTTGAGCTTTGAAATCACTTTCCATTTCACTGTCTGTGATTAGACAAGTCGTCCAGCTAGCACTAGAGGGGGGCCGTATTCATATGTAGGAGCCCAGTTGTGTGGGACCATATTTTAATGCATATTTTAGAACTTAGATGATTCTCGAAGAAACTTCATGCAATGTTACTTACTCCCAAAAAATGGTCCTGCAATGAATTATGGCCTCTACATTTCATATAAGATATGGATTAGTAATGTGAAAATAAAGGAGTATGAGTATCTGCATGAGTGTTTTTCTTTGAACTCAGGGCATGAGTTAAGTGGTTGATTTTTATTTTTTTTAAAAAAAATCAAATTTTAAGATACGTATTGTGTATTCTTTAAGTTGTTCCATTTTTTAGATTGGGCTTTTAATTTTTTTTAATTAAAAATTTTAAATTGATCTTTCATGTCCCTTTATACCCACGCCACAAAGTTACTGTTTATTTTAAAAATTCCACTAAAAAAATATATATTTGGTCGAAACAAGTTTGATATAGATTAAATGAAGGTGGCATGACTCTCTCAAAAAAAATATGAAGGTGGCATGACTATTTTGTTTTTAGAGGAGCGATAATATCACTTGTGAATATACTTAATCTTATCTCAAATATAATCAGTAACGAGAATCATATCAAATAGTTTCAAATATAAGTAAATTTTAATTAACTCTATTATATTTAATGTTATTATACCTAAAATATCCTTAAATTATGTAACATTTAAAAGATCAATCTGAAAAAATGGACAAACATAAAAGATAGGGTACGCAATTTTCCAATTAGAATTTTAAATTGAATTGTACCAAAAATAAATATATTAAAATTATGAGTAAATTACACTCCCCTCCCCTAAGAGAAGTTTGAATTACACTCTCCTCCCTTCTTATGTTAAAATATACACCCACCTCCTTTAAAAAGTAAAATTTATACTCCTCTACCCTATCAGATGCTTGAATTACAACTCTCTCCCTTGATAATTAAATATGCACTACACTTTAATCTATTTTAACATAAATAAATATTTTTATAATATATAATAATTTTGAATCACTATTTAAAAAATAAATAAATCCGTTTCTTTATTATTTAAATATCAATGATAATTAAATTTAAATATTTTGTTATTAATTTTATAATTTAGAGTATAAAATTCACTTTTAAATAACCATACTTAATCGACTTTAGTAATTTCTCACATATTTTAATTTTATCTGAGGTTGTTTCATGTTTTATAATAGATTAAAAATAACAAAAATTATGTATTCAAAATTTGATTATATTAAAATGGACTCACAATACTACTTTTATTTGAAGTGTGTTTGATTAATTTTTTTGCTAGATTATTAGAAATAAAAAAATAATATTGAGGGACTTAAACGCAGATTTTAACACAAGAGGGGAGGAGAATGTAATTCAAACATCTTTTAAAGAAGGTGATTGTAATTTACTTTAAAATTATATGTGATTTCTTTTTTTATTGTCTGTTAACAAAAATCAATTCAATGTGATTTGATAAACCATTTTATTATTTTACTCATTCATAATTTATGTGAAACTGTTTTACTTGATATATAAAAAAATATGATATTATAAAATGGTGTTATCATATTTTTTTTATCATGTCCGCATCAAACAAGTAGTATCATGTCTATATCATATCAAATTATATCCTTATCATGCTTTATATTTTATGGTGTCTTTATCATATCTTGCGCATCAAACAACTCCTTAATCACTCACACTTGAAACCAATTGAATACTCCAAATTTTTTTCACTTGAATTTGTTTTGAAATTCTATCATAAACTCGTCAGAATTATTCAATCATACTCCCTCCGTTTTAAAATAAGTATCGTTTTAGTAAAAAAAAATTGTTTCAGAATGAATGTCACTTGCACTTTTCAATGTAGAATTACTCCCTCCGTCCCAAATTATAAACAAAAAAAAATTCATTTTCTTTGTCCCAAATTATAAGCAAAAAAGACCAACTTTTATCATATTTAATTATATTGTTTCAAAAAATTATCTTTTCCAAAGGAAAATTAAATGCAAAGTGCATTCAATTTGCTATCTCTTTCATTTTTTCAATAATCAATAACCAATAAAATTTATTTTTATATCTTCCTATAAAACTTATTTTAAGGATAACAAAAGAAACTATGTTGCAAACTACTGTGTTTTACTTTTCTTAATAAGCGTGATTTTTTTTTTTTTGCTTATAGTATGGGATGGAGGGAGTATTATTTTACTTCCAATTGTACCTCTAATTAATTGAGTGCACATTACTTTCAAAAACTTATAACAACAATAAATAAGGTTAGTTTAGTAAAATTGTCATGTCTTTTGACATTATTATTACATTTCTTGATTTGTGTGTAAAAACCTTAAACGACGCTCATTTTAAAACGGGGAAGTATATATTTTTTAACAATAATATAAAGGCGGGAAGTAAATCAAGGAAATTATTAGTCCTACCCAATACCTATTTCTATACCCCCCACTTTTTTTTTCATATCAAACAAAATACCATTTCTTATTTTCTTTAACCATTACACACCCACCTTTCCATCTTTAATTTTTTTTTAGATATCGTCTATTTCACATTTATGATATGAACCAACTTTTTTAATTTCAAAGTAAAAAATAAAAAGTTAAAGTTGAGAAAAGGTATACCACACATTTACATTTGTTTTTAGTAAGAGTACTTTTGTCAAATACAGAATGTAGGTGCATGAGTTATGAGTACAACTATGGGATTATGAATGATAACTCATACTTAAATCTATCTCAATTCCGTAAGAGCATTCACATTAATACCATCTATAGGAGTGGTATAAATTGACCTCAATCAATAAAATATATTACTTTATACTTTTTAATTATTCAAACTACTCAACTTCCTTTAAAATTTTAAAATGGTCCCGCTTTGTAAATATGTTATAATTTGTTTTTTAATCCAACAAAAGCACAAAAGTTATGTAGTTGTGCAGAGGAACGATGACAAAAATAAAACCAACTCCAATTCATAAATATTCACGAAACTCTAACACAATATCCTAGATTTTGGCGAAGACATGATTGTAAATAACCGATATTTATGCTCTAAGAACCTTGTGGATATGCTAGTATAAAATATTATATTATAGTAATCTTTGAACTAATTCAAATTGTTTTAGTTTACCTTTAATTATTATTCAAATTATGCTTGCTTGATTAACCTAGTGGCCAACAAATACACTAATAAGATTAGAGGGGAAAGACAAAGTGGAGTTGTTGTCAATAATAAATTGGTTCAAGTGATAAGAGATTTTAATCAAACAATTGGTCATGAGTTTGATCTCTGTGACTGCGTATTGAGAAAGTTAGGATGGAATAAAAAAAATTACCTTGTGTGTCTAAGAAATTTCTTAGACAAAAACTAATCAATATTATAATGGAGTTGTTGTCAATAATAAATTGGTTCAAGTGATAAGAGATTTTAACCAAACAATTGGTCATGAATTTGATCTTTGTGAATGAGTGTCGAGAAAATTAGGATGGAATGAAAAAATTCACCTTGTATGTCCAACAAATTTCTCAGACAAAAATTAATCAATATTATAACGTGCTGGAAAATCCGTACTTATAAAATGGTAAAAGAAAAACGGGGAAGGGAATGTTGCATTATAGGTTTGAACCCACACTCATGTTCTAGTAGTGTTAATCAATGCGCCGTAATATGTTGGACCAATTAATTTATTTGTTATTGATAAATTTAAGTAGTTTTCACATGTTACCAAATAATAATCTCTCCAATTAGCCAAATCTACTTAAGATGTTGAGCTATCTCAACATATATACTTGTGCATGCATTTTAGTTAGGGATTAGATCATCCAATATAATGATTGATATCTACTTTTGTGTCACATTATATTGGTTAATTTTTAGATTTTTTTAAGTAGATAGACGAAATGACAAATAACTATTAAAACGCACACACAAAAGTGGAGAGGTCGAAATTCAAACTCTGGTCATGCATAACAATTTTGCATTTTTGCTAGTTGATTTTGAATATCAAAAATTGAAAATCGTATAAAATTACAATTAAAACACGTGTTGGTTTGATTAGAAAGGAGTGGAAAAAAAAATATAACAATCACAACCGTATACAATTTTTCTGAAATGTCAAAATAACTATTGTGTTAAGTTATATGTTTAATGTTTTGAAACAAGTTATCTGTTTAACTGTTGTTTGCTAAATGTGATTACATTCCTTTTTTGGTAGAAAATTGTGATTACATTTCTGTCATTGATATTATAATAAGAATCATAATTTTAATTTGCCATTTGTTTTTGACACAAAATGGTGTTGACAATCAGTACGATTTGAGTTTTCATTCTCACTGTACAAACTGTGACACATGATATGTACCTGCAATTCAGTTTACTATGATGATTATTTGGTAGTAGTTTTACCGTGTTTATCAAATAAATATGTTTATCAAGAGTGATGTTTTTCTAATATTTTAATTCAAGATAATGCCTAAGAAACGCACTTTACACTCTCAATGCACCTCCTTTAATATACATTTTTGGTCCATATATATAGTACATAAAATATATCATCTTAACTTTAATCCATATAAAGTTGTTGATTTAGTCACCAATATTTTAGATTAAGAGTGAGATAGAGGGTAGAGAGTGATACTGAGATAGAGACATGGATAGAAAATTGAACGAGAGAATACAATTTGCAAGTATTTCACTATTTGTTATTGGTTTGTGTTTTTTAGTTCTCTCTATTTGTTTTAAACCTAGAAATATTTTTTTGGGGGAATCCTCGAAATAATTATTCAAAATGAAGTGGATCGTATGATTTCTTTATAGAAAAGAAAACTAAACATTTCATTAAATATAAAAGGGATTAATACAATGCAGAATGTCAAAATAAAGCAGAAAGCTGGCATTGTATATGACTCACCTTAGATTATGAACAACCATATTAGACTCATCCATATTTTAATCTATGAAACCGAAGGTGTTAACAAAAACTAAAATTTACTCTCAAGCAAATACTCAACCAAAGACACCTTAAAATTGCATAACTGTAAGACCGTTCATAACAAAAAAACAAATCCATAATAATGGTAATTCCACACCTGGGAACAAAGCATGGTGCACACCGTGAATAAATGATTACACATAAACAATGTCTCCGTCCAACATATTCAAACAATAACACATCCCATACCATATGCAACTTATGCATAGTAAGTTGTTTATTTCAGGTCTACATTAATTCACACAGAAGAGCCGAACACCAACCAAATCACTGAAATGCAGATTAATTTTCAGAGCTGCAAGATGTCTCCTCCAGAGACGATTCTTCCTGTCGAAGTCTCTTCATTTCCTCATAGGCCCATTCAAGTCCTGGGCAGTAATGAAGTGGAGGATTAAATCTGCTATCGTTGATATCCGGTGGCAAGAATGCTCCATTCTCTACCAAGAATTTCACAGCATCCCTATTCCTCTCTTTAGCTGCAATGTGGAGCGGTGTCCCTGGTTTAAGGAGACAAAATCATGAATATAAAAATCAAAATTTTGAATGTAGACAGATAAATATGCTAGTATTGAAGTCTACATGGGAAGCATAAAAACTTACAGCCACAAGCGCCCTTAGTTCTGGCATCAATATTGGCACCACGCTCAAGCAGTTCATCCATCACTCCGAGGTGACCGCCTTCGGCGGCAAGGTGGAGAGGGGTCACGCCTTTAGATTTAGGGCCCCATGCAGTCACATTAACATCCATTCCTTCGTTGAGAAGCTTTTTTACCTGTTCAGAAACATTATAAATATAAGCAGATGCTTCCCTTACACTTCAAGTGTGATAAATTTCTACTCTTAAAGGAATAATAAATCATATATATTCCAACAGTTCATGAATCATCAACTAAACTAAGTAAGGAAAAAAGATTAAACACAACAGAAATTAGTAGCAAAAAGTTTGAATATTTTGTAAATACAGCAATTAAGGCATAAAGGGTGGTGACCAGTGCACAAGTTTTTAGCTCCCAACATGCACTGGGAAATTTGGGGCAAGTTGGTTGCAAGCATCAACAGTTGCATACAGTCTAACTCATACCCAATAATGGCTGTTTGTTTACACAATCAGAACTGTGCCAGCTGGTCTCATAAGACCAGCAATCGCTTCGGTTAATTGCAGTAACCATAACATCCCTTGCACCTTTTATAGGAGCTGTATAAAACATTTATACTTAAAAATCCGGTTACGTCTATGTGAACAAGACTGCGTAAATTCCTAACTAATTGCAACCATCTAAACATTTTCCCCAACATAGCACACTGTAAAATTGTCCTATGCAATGTTTGCCATACTGTCCTGCACCTCTTGAGTCCAAACTGCCGACCACAAATGTATGATTCAAATTCAACCTAGGAATAACCTTACCTTCTCGTTATATTCATCTATGTTTCCCCTGAGCAGAGCCCCTAAATTTTTGAGAATTCATATTGTACCTCATTTCATATATGTGATAAAACTAATTTCATATAGCTGAATTATGTAATAAAAAAGTTGAGAGCTATGCTACACGCCTAAATCTCATATTTATTAAACAATAAAATGCATCAGCTAATCTCATCTCCTACTGATAGTATATTATAGCAAAAAACCACCTTGTGAATATTATCTTCGGCTACCCTTTCGTAAAAGGATAAAAGACCCGACTCAATACTATGAGCAATAAATTTCATCTTAACGCGTCCTATATCTGGAGCTTAACCTATTGCAGATTTGCTAATAGACTGCTGATAATCACAATCAGCTTTTGGGTGTATTAGGATTCGGATGTCTGTTACTACAACTTTATAATCTACATCAATCAAAGTAATTTCTATATCTCAAATTCAATCAACCAATCAATCTAAGTAAAGCGCGCAAGTTTTTCCTTCTTGCACATTATCTTATCTTTGTGCACAAATCAAACTTGCCCAAAATAAAACATTCATCATATACATACAATCTCAAATTTTATCCCGAAAATTTAGTAATTAAACAGTCAATTTGCATAAAAAATAAACAAAAGAAAAGAACTTACCAGCTTAATATCACCTTTCCTTGCATAAACATGAAGTGAGGTCCAACCTCTATCATCAGTATCAACACCAGGCCTCAACAACCTCCTTCTCGAAGGACTCTGTCGCAACGAAATTGGCCTCTCCTGAAGCATGTCTTATCTCACAGAAATCGCAGCAACTATGACAATAATAATATTCAAAATAATACAAATTAAAAAAAAAAAAAAAGACCCAAACCCTAAATTCCCAAAGTGTATTGAATTGAATCTTCCGTTCAAACAAAAACCCTTAATAACAAACGCTGAATCTGAAAAAGAGTCTTTTTTTTACATGATATTGAAGAGAAAGGGTTTTGAAAATTAGAAGATAATAGGTTGTTTAACTGAGAGAATTAACGAGTCTGGCGGGAATGATTGGCCAAACAATAAGGTGCAAAGGGATTCAAGCCGGGACCAAAAACGCGAAGATTGTGAACAACGAAGATTGGATTCATTATAATTGGTAATCGAATTAGGGTATAGGGGTTGTTAAAAGGAAGGGGGTGTGAAAATGAATCGGAATCAGATGAATCCTGGTTTCATTGGAACGGAGGAGAGAGATATTGCAGAGTGGAAGGGAAGGGGATGAGTAAAGAGATTTGAGGAGGAATATGAAACCCTAGGAGGAGGAGGAGAAGAAGATGTAAATTATGTTTGTTTCCGATTGTGTGTTTCACTAATCATTCCTTAATATATCTCATTTATCTTTTCAAATATTAAATTTAATTATTCCTTTTTTATTCATCAAATTCAAATCTTTTTGTTACACAAATATTGGTCAAATCTTTTTTTTTTTTTGAAGGATTAGGGTGATATTGGTCAAATCCTTTAATTAGTTACATTATTTCTATCATAATTTTTTTTTGTGGTTCTATCCATTATTTTTATTCAAAAACTAATTTTAAAGTTTTTTTTTTGAAGAAGCTAAACTAACCCCCCAAGTTGTCATCTGAGAAAATCAAACCTGAGACTTTAAGGAGAAGCACACTCCCAGATCCCAAACCTATAGCATTAGGCCAACCCAAGTGGGTTTAAAACTAATTTTAAAGTTAATTAAATATTCAAATTATTTTTATGAAAATATTTGATAAAAAGATATTTCCTCTCTCAAAAAATTTGTTTGCTGAAAATTCACTCGTGAATATTACTCTCCCTCATATATTTATAAGCAAATATTCTTTTTTCAAGTTTATTGAATAAACAATGTATCTGATTTACAGTATAGTTTAAGTACATTAAGTTTAAAAATTCCCTTAAAAAAACAAATTAAATTTACTCAAAGAAGAAGAATATAACACGTTAAGGTTCAAAAGTTTTTTTTTTTGTTTTTGAAAGAACGTTAAGTTGCAAAAGCATATTTATGATAAATTTTGATTTTATAACATTAGAAAAGTTCCTCAATTTTGATTTTTTTGTTGGGAAAATGTAAAAAGGCACGACAAAAATTTCCATTGAAATTGCACAAACCATTCCTCTTTGTAATTATCTTGTTAGACAGTAATGTTTTGGCATTTGACACTTGATCTTATAAAGAGTCAAGTTTAACTCCACTTATTTACGAAATAAAACATGAATTTGGAGCATCTTTATGTGTTGTGATGCATTTTATCGGTGCAGCATTGACAATGACGGTGATGGTGTAATAAATCTCATAGATAATCAAAAGGCTACTATTATTTAATCAATATTAAAGAGTCTCATTTAGCATAAAGCAATAGTTGTAGCTTGTATGCAACCTCTCCAATTCGTGCAATAATAGGAAAAGGGCCAAAGAACCTCATGCCAAGTTTCTGGTTATTGCGAAGAGCAACTGTATTTTGTCTATATGGTTGTAATTTGACAAGAACTTGATCCCCGATGTTGAGCTCAACATGTCTGCGCTTTTTATCAGCACAATACTTCATAAACTGCTGGGCCTTGTGTGAATTCTGCCGAAGCTGAACTAATAGAGAGTCTCTGCAGCTCAATTGATCTTGCACCTCAGTAGGAACAACAACATTGAATTGAGGTCTGGTGAGGCTAGGAGGATCTCTACCATATAAAGCCTTGAATGGTGTCATCGTTGCACTTATATGATAGGAAGTATTATACCATAATTCCGCTAGATGTAAAGCTTTGGACCAAATCTTTG
>Ga0315913_1000231_pt1 | contig 42588 bp, 18 predicted proteins | sample MpolsnodulesMG_FD_207736 | JGI IMG/M metagenome (GOLD analysis project Ga0315913, IMG submission 207736) | Medicago polymorpha root nodule microbial communities from Los Angeles, California, United States - small nodules | ecosystem: Host-associated > Plants > Roots > Nodule | place: USA...
CATTCTACAAACATCCTTAATAATAATGTTACTACCGAGTAGAAGTTGAAACAGTCCCTGTGGATACGAATCTTATAAATTTTATTACTTCGATATAAGTTAGTACACTTGCTAATTTTGTATCACTCATCTAGTTCCTTCTCTTTGTCTTTGATCTGGGTCATTATGCCTTGTTGGTCACTCATGTTGTAAAGGGCTCCAAGAGCTTCCTGAGTGGTTCCAATTCTTCTATGGATATTACCAAAAGTCTCCTTTCCCCAATTGGACATGTTAGTTAAGGTAAGTGATAGGCGTTGAGCTATAGGAATTTGAGAATTTGCCCAAGTTTGTTGCACAACCTTGTTATGCCCCTCATTGTTGAGCCAAATCTGTTCAAATCTCTGAACCTTGTGAAATTTAGATCTGTCATGGTTAAATTTGGAAAACTCAAGTAATATAGGGTTATGGTCAGAGCCAAATTTAATAAAGTGGGTGTTAGAATGGTTAGGAAATAGTGAAATCCACTCTGGTGTGGCAAGAAATCTATCAAGTCTACACTTCATATGAGAATTATCATGATCATGATTATTAGCCCAAGTAAAGATGTCACAAGAAAAACCCAAATCATTCAAATTACAAACATTGATAGTATCTCTGAACATCTGGGTAATATTTAAACCAGGGGGGTTACCACCCAACTTTTCACTGCTATTAAGAATCACATCAAAGTCACCAAATATGAGCCAATTAGGATTCCAATTATTAGAAGATAGGTTTGTTATAGTATCACAAGCAAGGAACTTGTTATGGTGTTGAGGATAACCATACATGCCAATATATCTCCAAACAGAATTATCAATAGAAGAAGAAATGACAGTATCAATATAGGACAAATCATGCATCTCTATTTCCACATTAAAATCAGGGTTCCAGAGAAAAATAAGACCACCAGATTTACCTCCACCAGAAGTGAAACAATCAACTATAAAAGACTCATACTGATCACCTAAGTAATTCAAAAAGGAACATTCATTTTTTAATTTCTTAGTTTCCATTAGGAAGACAAAATCAGGGTGCTAAAGGGAAATAAGCTTTCTGAAAGCTCTAACTGTCAAGGGGTTACCATCCCCTTGATAGTTACAAGAGAGGAGCTTCATGGTTGTTGGCTGGCCTGCTGTGCAGGTCCTGCCATTTCAGATTGGAGTGGAGATAAGTCCTCTGTCCTTTGTCTTTTAGATGATGAGCTGGAACTTCCTTGGAGATTAGTGTTGACTGTAGTTATTTGCATGGTAACCCCTTTGATAGCTTTTGGTGCAGTGTGAATCCCGTTGTTTGTTTGAAACCTAGAATGTTGATGACCCTTAGTAGCATCCATAGGAGTAGCTTGGTTTATCTTCATGTCAGCCAGTTGTTGAATGAGAGCCTCAGGAGCAGGTGGGTTGTTTCTGCCATAGCTCTTAGCTTGAGAGGGATTACTGTAGTATTGTTTTTCTTTTGCTTCTAGAACTCTTCTTCCATACTGTGTTGATCTGATCCAGGGTCCCAATGGTATAGTATTTCCTGTTTCAAGTGTAGTGTTGTAGCATAGATTTTCAGCATGACCAATATGTCCACAATTATAGCATATATGAGGTAGCTTTTCATATCTAAAATCTATCCATGTGGTGCCATCAGTAGGGTTTCCCACATGAATACCAGTTTGGATGGGGTAGTGAACATTGATAGCAACTTTGATTTTCAAGATTCTGTGCTTCCCAGGATACTCATGGAATTTCACTGCTTCCACATTACCTAGTAGGGCACCAAGGCTTTCCCCCATTTGCTTAGTTTTACAATGGTTTGGTAGACCCCATAGTTGGACCCAAATAGAAACATGGTCAAAATCAAGACTTCTGATATCTGTTTCCCTATCCCAAGGTTTGATAACAAGCCATGAGTTTCTGAAGATCCATGGGTTGCTAAGTAATATTCGGTCATGGTCAAATTTGTTTTCCATGAAAAATTGAAGGATTTTGCCTTCAATTTATTGAATTTGTAGGCCAGAGGGGTTTCCCCATATATTGCTTAAACCAGTTTGGATGGAACTAATGTGGATAGGTTTATCTGTTATGAATTTCCCTAGAATGCTTCTGGAGCAAGCCTGAATTCCTTCATGGATTAGGGTTTCATGGTAGACAAAGAAACCTGTTTTGGGATGGGGTGTATTTTTTTGTGTAGGGTATGGTGATGTTGATGTTCCTGATCTTGTGTTTCTTGATTATTTGCAGGAAGGGTTAAACGAACTGGAGAAAAACCAAGATTCAGAGGGTTAGAGATGTTTTGTTAGCTACGGTTGCTGGTTGATGGTTCAATCACAAAGATGTGATTGTGAGTCATATTGGGGCTTGCCATAAAAAGGAGAAACAAAGGTTAAAAAATTGAGGATGGGGAAGAAAAACCGGAGGGGAAAGAAAGAAGAAAACAGATGAAGATAGATTCACAGAGCAGAGAGATTATAGATGAATAACAAAAGGGGAAGGAGAAAGGATGGTAGCTGTTGGATATACCAGGAAATGAGGAAGGGAGGATGAAGCAGATACAGAGAAGAGAGGTTAAACGAGACTAAGAGAATCAGAAAGGGGGTTTGAGGCATCCACTAAGGGAGATAACAACTAAGAACAACGAACAATCCAAACGAGGATGATAGAGGATCAAGATGAGTCTTGAATCGGAGAGTCTCAAAATCTTGAAGCTATCTTGAATCGCCGCTTTAGACTCGCAATTTTTTCATCTATGAAAACGTGTCCTTTTCAAATGTGAATAATTGAGCTATTATTTTTAAAGTTCTTATATGTTCATTTATATGATTGTATTAATCTATTCGTTATAAATCTTTAGTCATTTTAAAATTTATCTTTAATTATTATTTTTGAAATCACTCATAGTGGAGTATTTATTATATTTTCACCAAAAGATTTGCAAAATCATTATAATATAATTAAAAGTAATACTATGATAAATAAATAATTTGTTTCTACAATTTTTTAATTATTCCGTGTACAAAATTAAAAAAAAAGGAACGCATTAATCGTTATAACGTGTCTCCATACTTAATTTTGGGAAATTCAAAATTTACGTCACAATCTTCGCATTTCATTTTCCGCCCAAAACAAAAAAAACCCCCTTCGCGCTCGTCAGGGGATAGAAAGTAAAGACAAAACGAGCTGAGAAAGAAAATGACGGAAAACGAAGGAAAGCGTGAGAAAATGGAAAAACTCAACAAAGGTAGAGGCATGATCGCCTTCACCGGAACCGCCGCGGTGCTTGCAATTGCCGTTAACCTCGTTATCGCCGCCGTCAAACACCAGAAGGAGAAAAATGCAAAGAAGAAAGGTACTCACTCTTTTCAGCTCTTAAATTCTCTTTAACCTTTTACTTTTAAGCATTCGTGTAGTTAGTGCATGAATTGTTGCGAAATGAATTCGTTTTACTGAAATCACTATGCGGAAATTTGTAGATCTTGCAGGTTCTAAGGTTAGTGTTAACCTATCTGCATCTGAGATTGTTAAATTAGCTAACCAAATCATTGCTAAGTCAAATGAGGTTCATAATTTAGTTGCATCGGTGCCGCTCGATAAGGTATTATCAATTCGCTTTTTATGCTTCACTGATTTCGTTATTCTTGTTTATTTTCTGAATTGCTGCTTCATAACAAGCTCACCTCTGTCGCAAAAATGATTTTTGAAATGCTGAAATTTATAATTCGTGGTCAAATTTTTCAACTGGAAGAAGAAGTCCTATCATTATTTTTACGTAGTTATTTTGTAGGATTTAACTTATATACACTGTCAATGTAACAGGTTTTTACACCGTCAATCATACTCAGTACTTCATTAAAAACATTTGACTTTTATCCTAACTACTTTTAAAGTCACACATATTACATATAGATGGTTGTGATATGTTGATAGTGTAAAACTTTTTACACTGACAGTGTATGAAAATTAAACTATTTTGAAACATGTTCTAACTGTTTGTATTTAATTCTCTGTCGTTTTTTTCACCTACCGTTTCACTAAGTGGATTGTGTTACTTGTATTGATAAAAACTGCAGGTTACATATGCAAATGTTATATCACCTCTAGCAGAACTTCAAGCGCAGCAATTTCCATTGATTCAATCTTGCTTGTTACCAAAGCTGGTATCTACACGGGAGGATGAGCGCAAAGCAAGTGCCGAAGCAGAGCGAAGAATAGACGCTCATCTTGACGTTTGCAGGTTCATTGTTATTGATTTTTAGTTTCTTACACTATTTGTGATTTCTGTCCTTATCCATTTTCGGTGGGGCATAAATGTCTTAAAAACTGAGGGATAATATAGGACTGGTTGCTAAGTTTGCTGGATTGACAGAATGAAGACAGTGAGGATAAGCTCCCCATGCTGTTAAGCTGCACGCATTGTGTGGTGTTCATTTGTTTTTTTTTCTCTCTTAAGATCACACGTCTTTTCACTTGATGGATTAAGAAACTAAATAGTGTGTTATTCCATGCAAGCGGATCAGCAAACGTGAAGACATATATCTTGTCGTTAAAGCATTTGCAGTGAGAGGGGACTGGATGAATGCTGAAATCAAAAGCTTTGTTCAAATTCTGGTAAGAAGTAAATAGTTGTTTGGCATCAATCTTTTCTTTCTTTGTTTTTATTTTTGTTGGAGATTTTATGGAAACTTAATGACTCAATAAGTTACTGCTTGTGTGTGTGTATTGCTGAAATGATCGAGGAGTTGCATCATAATCATATGCTAATTTAGTTATCCACGAGAACTATGCAATCCATATGTTGATTCTTTCCTAATCAGTGACAGGTGAGAGATTTTGAGCGAAATGGATTGAACCTCAGTGCAAGCAAAAGAGAAGAGTTGCTGCGTATAAAAGCTCAGATTGATGAGTTAAGCATTATATATATCCAAAATCTGAACGATGCTAGCGCATTTCTTCCCTTCAATGAGTCAGAGTTAGCTGGATTACCTCCAGAGTTTCTCAAGGTTTGTTCTATCCTTCTTCCATCAATCCACTTGACAAGTGTAGTCATGTTTCTGAAGAATTTGCTTTCCCCTTTTGCATCATGGCCCAAATCAACTAATAAATTATACTTGTATGCTTGCTATTAATTAACTTCAAATTTATGGCTTATATTATTTTAATTCTAAATCCATTGCAATCTATTATTTATCGAGACATAAATTGCATAATTGAGTCATAAAACTCTTGTGGGTGGGCTGGGAATGATTGCTTCCTCATTGAACTTGAATTTTGAGGTGGTATGTGGAAGCATCACAAGAATCCTCTACTGTATTTGTCTTTGGAAAAAATAGTGGAAGTAATAGGAAGGGAATGGACAGCCATAGCACTCATGTGTTTGGGAAGTGGATGTTGCATCGAATAACCTGGTGCCCTCAAATAGACTGGTTTCCTCTCCATGTCTTGGGCCTTCAAATAAATAGAGGCAATGTAGATTTTAAAGTCAAGAAATTATTCAACCGATTGGACTACCTAAGGGTATGATTAATGCACAATAGACTGGTTTCCTCTCCATGTCTTAGGCACTGTTTGGATAAACAACTTATTTGCAGCTTATAGCCCAAGCGCTTATCAGGATAAGTGCTTACATTTAAGTTATTTCTATAGCAAACGATAAAATAAAGTGAAACTGTTTCCGTATAAGCTACCTTGAAGAACTCATGAAAATAAGTTGAAAACAACGTATGAAACGCTGTTTTCATAAATTCTTCCAAACAGTCTAACAAAACTTATGCCAGTAGATAAGCTCAAATAAGCCAATCCAAACAGGTCCTTATACAGATTGATTTAACCATTACTATGGATAAGTGTAATATTTATACCTGGTTTGACTCGAAGCCTTCATGCATGGCTTTTTATGTAGCCTAGTCACTGCTTTTGCATTTCCTTCAGTTAACCGTTTTTGTTTTCTGGTTGTTATATACTTAGCAATATATATCTTCTTTACAGGGTTTAGATAAATCTGAAAATGGACAATTGAAGATCTCCTTGAGAAGCCATCACGTCACAGCTGTACTCGAATTTTGCAAGGTATGGTGGCTGAAGTATTAACTAATAGTTTCATATTTATTTATAGTGACATATCATGAATGTGATTAAGTTGGTTCTTGCACCACCGGTACTCCAATAATTAAAAGCATCCGAAATCCAGTTGTAGTCTCTTTCCAAGGGGATTTGACTTGGAAGATGTAGACCAGGAAGCTGGAATGACTTCCTTCACTGTGTTTTTTTTACAAAAAAAAATCTTTTAAGCAGTGCTGCTTCATATTTTTGTCAGAATGAATTGTTTTAGATTTTGTAAATTGTCCACAATGAACTTTTGTTATTCAATTATCGTGTAGGTCTCAGAATTAAATGGTTAATCGTGGTTCTTACTTTGCGATATTATTATTGATACATAACATATCGGTACCTTGTATTCCGCTTGTTCCATAGTCACACACACAAGTATTATTCTTTTTAGAAAAGCATCCTTCTTTTCTTGGTAAATTTTTGTTTGAGTGTTATTTATGGAAAATATATTGACAAAGTCTAAAATTCTATATTGATCACATGAAGGTCGGAACTACGAGAAGGATGGTATCACGGGCATATGGGAATCGTTGTGGAGAAGCCAATCTTTCTATTTTAGAAAGCCTGGTAATTTTCATTATGACATTTTTCTTTAAGAATTTCAGTTATTTATCATCAAATATTTCTGACGTGCTTTTGAGATAGATATAAGTATACAAGTTATGTTTTAATTGGACTTTGTAATTGGACTTGCTAGCAATCTATTCTTTTTTTGAACAAGCTAGCAATCTATTCTTATTGTACTTAAATTGGTGGTTAGAGTTTTGGAAAAAGAAAATGGTCTCAATTTAATTTTGTGGTTTTACATTTTCATTAACCGAAACAACTTATAAGGTAGTCAAATTTATTAGATTTGAATGTATTTTCAGTTTTGAATGTGTATATATGATTATTAGTTTATTACGAGCTTTACTCGTAGGTTAGTTTATAGCATAAAATTTGAATTATTTATGGAGGGCCGTTTGGGCATCTTTCATTTAGTTTTATATAATTCTTGATTTTGTGTTGGTTCTGGATGTCTTTACACTTCAATGCCAAAATGATATAAGTTTATTTACGTTGATATTCCATTGGCACGATTCAGGTGCAACAGCGTCATAAATATGCTCGTTTACTTGGCTATTCGTGCTATGCTGAGTATGCTGTTGATGTTAGAATGGCAAAAACACCGACAAAGGTTTGTAATTTTTTGTAGAGATGCAATAATATATATTTTTTCATCAGAGACTAGGAGTTTAGTTAGATGTATCATGGATTGCTTCTCTTTTGGGTTTGCCTAGTAATAGAAGAGGGTTCCATCTGAACTTCTAATTTTTTTGTTTTCCTTATAAATTTGTCTGTGTAAAGAAGAAAGTAAACTCAACAATGTATCATGCAATCAAGCCTTCTAAGCACACACTTGTTTTTATTTCATCTCTTTGCTCATCTTTTTTCTTCTAACTTAAAGCATTATAAGCCACTTATGTCGTTTCGGCAAGTTTAGCCCATTCTTGTTTCCCGTTAAATGTATATTGGAACGAGAAATGGATATGCTGTCTTGTTGCTTTTCCATAAAGTAAGAGTTAACAGATTAATTTAGTTGACCGCTTAATATTTTTTCCTACACTTTTTCCCTGAATCTTATATCTTATTCTGTATTTTTTTCTTTCTCCAGGTGTTTGAGTTTCTGAATGACATATCCGTACGTGTAACAGACATGGCTACAAAAGAACTTGATGTCTTGAAAGATTTGAAGGTTTGCACATTTTTGGTGTATGTTGTTTGATTTAATTTATAAATCTCTTATTATAAATTCATTGTGATATCAGAAGAAAGAGGAAGGGGAGTTTCCATTTGGAATCGAAGACCTACTGTATTATGTAAAACGGGTCGAAGAACAGAGTTATGATCTGGACTTTGGCGAGATCAAGCAATACTTACCAATTAGTTTAGTTCTATCTGGAATCTTCAAAATTGTCCAAGATCTTTTTGGTAATTTTATCTGACAATTTGTTTGTAGTTATATTTTATTGTCTTGACGATCAGATACTGGTAATATTGAAAAGGAACTGGAAAGGGATTCATGGTAAAATATTTCCAGTTTAGGAATAATTAACCAGTTCACTTTCCAGTGTTCATAAAGTAGTTCACGAGTAAGCATTTATTGGCGAGATTAACTGCTTGCGTAATTAATTATTCGTGCACCACAATATTTTATCGAGAATTCCTTTTCTAAGTTTTCAGTTTGTTTTAATACTGAAAATCATTCATCATAATTCTTGTTACTTTCTGGGCAGGTTTAAGGTTTGAGGAAATTGCAGGAGCTGAAGTTTGGCATTATGATGTTCGTGTATTTGCAGTATTTGACTTGAGTTCAAGTGAACTTTTGGGTTATTGCTACCTTGATTTGTTCTCAAGGTTGAGCTTTTTAATTATTTGAAATTTATTCATTAATTTTTGTTTGCTGTGAAAGTTGTAGGTTCATACTTCATCTTATTGACTTTTACAGAGAAGGAAAATATGGTCACAGTTGTGTTGTGCCTCTCCAGAACAGTGCATTAACAATCAGTGGAGCCCGACAGGTTGTTTTTAAGTGAATAAAATCAAATTTCATTGTATAGATAGTAGATTTTTTTTTTGAAAGAATTTTATAGATACTAGATAGATAGCTTATCACTATGATGACTAATATCCAGGTATAATTGGGCAATAGCTGTCCAATCTTTTCTGTTTATATAAGATAGAGACACCTACTTAAAAATAGAAAAGACCATGCAATGAACACCAAAGAGAGAGAGGCTGTACCCATCAACCTCTCAAAATATTCAAGGGTGTCAGATGTCCTTGAAAGTTCATGCATTTTGTCCTGCAACACACATTTAACTAGAGGGAAATAACTCGCACACTACAACAAAATTTTTCCTTCTTAAATCTTGACATATACGACTATTTTGATTTCTTAATTTATGTCCCTTTTCAACGTTTACGCAGATACCAGTTGCATTACTAATATCTCAGTGTCAAAAGGATTCTGAATGTAGTCCTGGATTATTGCGTTTTTCTGAAGTGGTCAGTCTTTTCCGCGAGTTTGGCCATGTGGTATGTTTGCTTTGTATCCATAAAGCATGCTTTACTGATCAGGGTTGTATATTCATTCTCATAATTTGCATTATAATTTTTATCATTTCCTTGTTTGAGTTTGGTATAAAGTGGAATAAAATGTATGATTTGTATAATTGAGTGCCTTTTCTGAAAGTTAACATCTATTTTTCCTTTTCGTATTTTTTTGTCAAAACTGTTACAAGATGGTGGAAGGTGTAGGACGGGAAAGATCAAAATTAGGTTTCCTCACGATAATTAGGGTAGAATAGAAATTAAGGGATTGGAAATTCACTGGATTTTTTAGGAAAAGAATATCATGCATTGTGCAGGAAACATGAAAGGGTTAGTTTATATTGGTCGCACCAGGGTGCTTTAAATTACTGGTCAGTGTTCAAATTTTTATATGACAAATATAGTATAATCATATAATAGTATCAACTAGCAAGTATTACTTCATATGCACTTCCCCATGGCAATGGTATCTGTATATGGATCTTGCTAGTAAAAGGTGCTTCAAGTAAATGGTCTACGTCTGCGAGTAAAAGAAGTTTTTTGACATTCAAGATTTGTAATATTTTTTGGTAGATGTGTTTGCTTGTATTTCCACAAAAATTTTCTTCTCCAATCACCTTGTACGGCATAATTAATTTTGTTAACAGTGACGCTGCTTTTGTCTTGATTTTTATGATTAGCTATTGCTCCACCTCAGTTTTTAAATTTTAATAAAATTCGTACATCAATAGTTTGAAAATGAATATAAATTGAGTTGTATCTTTCTGCAGAAAGTGTAAGTTATTGTAACGCATAGTTTATTTAGTTTTGTTTGCTCATTGTTACACGGTTTATTAAACTGTTAGGTTCAACACATTTGCAACCGTGCTTCATTTGCTAGAGTTTCTGGATTTCGTGTTGATCCTGACTTTGTGGAAATACCTGCTCAACTGCTACAAAACTGGTAAAATATTTTAGTCATATTTTCGTGCTTTATTTATACTTTTTTATTGAATACAAGTTCATACTTCCTTTGTTTTTGTTGGAAATGTAGCTGTTATGAAAGCTTTTCTCTGAAGTTGATTTCTGGATTTCATCAGGTGAGTGTTTTATAACGTTTCCTCCGTATCTTTCTGAATCATACATGTTGAACTTTCTCTTTTCTTTTCAACATATCTAGTCGTTGTTTTTAATTTGTTAAGTTTATGGGTTCCAGGATATCACAAAGCCCTTAAAGGACGACTTATGCAAATCAATTAAAAGATGGAGAAGTTCTTCTTCTGCACTTAAATTAAAGCAAGAGATTCTATACTGTAAGTTTTTTTTTTTTTTTTTTTTAGTTCCTTTCATTATAAAAACCGAACTTCTTAATAACTAGTTTTTCTTATGCTTTTACCTGTGCTAATGTTTATGTAGAATCTTTTTTTTCTGCAGCGGGTTTTTATTACACAATAAATTGTATTTTCTGTTTTAGTGGTGGTTATAGTCTTTTATAATGGTATGGTCCAGCGCAGCAAGGAATAGTTGGTATTTGATTTAGAAACTGTTTGTTTAGTGATGCAATGTCAAGTTTGCAGGGCGAAAATTATTTTGTACTGTTGTAGCCCTGTTTAATATTTTTGGATTCTCAAAGTTAACTGTGTGATGAGTATAACTGATTTCATGATAAGTGAAGATTTGCTGCTTTATATGAAACATACCTATATTTTTACCCTATAACTAATTTATAATAATTTAAATAAAGCAAATTCTTCTATACCCACTCTTAAAATTCCAAACAAGTTGATCTTTTCTATATTAATCCTTTAAAAGTCAATTCTACCAAAATATAAACGAAACAGACCCTCTGTCAGTTACTGTATATTCTATAGGTATACATGAATGTATGCATATCCACTTGTGTCTTAGTATAAAAAGTAAAAGCATCAGGCTGTAGTTTAGATAAGTAATTGACATGGTAATTTTTTCTTGAAAAATGCAAAATGTTGTTATCAACACTACTTTTGATCATCACGACTCTAATTCTTTCTGATCTTTTCAATTGATTCTAAGATTCAGCTGGAAATTATATCGCTTTTGGGTAGAAAATAGAACATGGTGTTGACCAAGATGATTATATGCTGTGAATAGTTACTTTTCATTTTCATCTGACTTAAGAACTGCTTTATATCAGGCCTTTTTGACCAAATCATTCATTCTGCGGATAACATAGATATTCGTGAGTTATTCAAGCATCTTCATTCCAAGGTAAATGAATTTAAGATTAGTTCTTATTTGAAGTTCAGTGCTTTCAATGAAGGATGTGAGAAGAAGTTCTTTGTATCCCAGGTGATGTTAGGGTTGCCGGTATTAGAAGGAACCAATCCTGCTTCATGTTTTCCTTTTAGTGTTGTTGGTTATGAGGCAGCTTGCTACAGTCGTATATGGAGTGAGGTATTAAATTGCTATATATGATGCAGTAGTCTTATTTCATGATAATCAATTTTCATTGCAAGCATATTTTAATTTTCAATCATCCATATATAGTTTTATTGTATGTGAGAGGCTTCCCAGATCAATGAGTTGAAGAATAAATGATGTATTGTGTTTCAGGTTTTTGCCGCTGATATATGTGCTTCAATGTTTTGCAATGGTGTTCCAAACCAGCTTCGTGGCATGCAATTTAGGAACAAGGTAATTAATGACAATGGCATTTCAATTTTTCTCCAGAAATATATTACCCATCAGTATGTGTCGTTTTAAAATTGCTGAAAAATTCAGCATGAATTTCATATGAAAAATGTACAAAAATTAAATTTTTATAATTTTCATTCCCAATTTGGAGGGTGCTCTTTATGTATTAAGAGTAAAGATCCAATCTGTATTCTCTCATGCTGCAGTGTTATGTTGGTAATCTCATTCTTAAATTTCATTGGTCCCCAAATTAAAAAGGTATACAAGTGAATTATAATAGTGAGATCATCAATATAATTGTCTCATGTTGAATTGCATCGTAGTTCAAATACCTAGAGCTAGAGGTCACATGCTACAATGATGTATTTGTTTTCTGAATCAGATATCAACGATTGTTAGAAATGTTGTATTTATTCGTGTGCTTGAGTTAAAACTTTTGCAGGTATTGGCCCCAGGAGGAGCGAAGGATTCTATAGAAGTGATATCAGACTTTCTAGGAAGAGAACCATCGATTCTATCTTACATTGAAAACAAAGCCAAGTATACTTTGTAAGGTTTCTCTATAGGTATTTGTCCATTGACAATATTTCTTGGGTTCATATTAAAAATAAATAGCTCAGTGTAAAGATGAGTACTTTGGTTAATAAATTATAAAATATTATTTAATTAATATCTTTGTTCTTCATCTCATAATCAGCTAAGCAGAATGTTTGCTAATTTGGTTGGAGAAAAAGTAAGAGAGGGGGAGGAATTATTTTAAGTACAATTGATTCGAGTCCAGAGTAGCGTGAATGAAGGAGAGTAGAATCACTCATCAGTTGAATTTTCAAGAATTCGTAATTCTTACGTATAAATTAAGGAAACCTATATGCCCAAATGAAATTAATGACTTTAAATAATGGATTAATAGTTATATTTTTAAATGTTTTATTCGTACCAAAACCATTGAACGCGTCTTTGGTTGGTAAGAATTTCCTATCACGTAATGGATAGATTGCCAAGGAATGAACTCCGAAGTTTGGAAGATTCTTCCGTTTGAGGTTAGAGTGGAAATGAGTAGTTAGAGGACGAGTACGAAGATTCTCAAGGTATTTGAGACAATAATAACCGACGAAAATAAGTACTTACCAACAAGGATTTTTTTCCCCTTCCAGTAACATCCCAAAACTTAAATCTATTTAAATTTAATTATAATAACAAAATTGTCCTTGCTCATAAAGTTTTCAAAAACACATATTCATGAATGTGTATTAAAGTTTGTTATAAGATTAAATTGAAGTATAAAATCTTATGTCTTCAAGTAGTTTTATGTGTTTTTTTCTTTCAAGTGATGAAGTTGGTATATTTTGATTAAGAATTGTTTCATTTAGAAATCAAACTCAAGTCCTCCAATCAATCAAACAACCAATTTCATGTGTATGTAATTTCTCAAGTTCAAATATGGTGATTAGTAAAAGATATTGACACCCTGCCAAACAATGAGCCAGTTGATTGACTTGTCTCTTGTTGAAAGAACCAAATTTTTAACTTAAAAGTGAGACTCATAACAAAACAAAAAAACTGACATTTTTGGTGGTCAAATACTGTTGTCTACTTGTCTGCTAAAATTCATTTCAATTACTCCATGGTCTTAAATCAGATGTTCGTTTTAAATTATAAGTGATTATTGATTTTAAAAATAAAATATGTTTCATTTAATAAAACATATTTATTAATTATAGTTAATAAAGTTGTTAGATGATTGAAATACAATAAATAAAGTATATTAATGATAAAAAAGTACTAATAAAAGTGATAAATCTCTTAAGAAAAAAAAACTGGAAATGAAGTGATGGGGGTACATTTTTCTACTGATTTAGAATTGGTCGAAAATCACACAATATGCACTGACTTGACTTCTTCTCGAAGAAGAATGATTAAATCCTGAGATTTAAAAACACAAATTTCCCAGGTCAACAAACAACAACCACGAAGATAACAAAACCGTGTCTGCTTTATGTTGGTGCACTAAACATTTCCAATGTCTTCTTTTATTATAAAAATGAAAATAATATTCTCCCTCTCCTTTTCTTTTAATTATTAATCCAGTCCGTATTTTATGTCTGCATTGCATGTGCTTCTTCCCATTTTCCCTCTATTTTTCAGTTTTTTTTTTTTGGCAATAATTTGTGATTTTGTATTACGTATGATACTTTTAAAATTGAAACTATATATTTTTTGGGTCGTGTTTGTATATGTTGAAGAATCAAAAGAAAGAATATTTTTATCAAATTTTTTTGAAGGAAAACTTTTAAACAGTTGATCACACATTTTTTAAGAAATAATAATTCTATTTGATTATTTAACAAATATTATATTTTCCCATTTTTTTCTATCGAATTTCTAGTCAACATGCATGAATATGAAAAGAATCTGTTAATTAATGAATTGAAAAGAACAATTTTAAACTTCTAATAAATTAAATACACAACTTTTCAACACAATATTAACATTTTCCTTCCTTCAAAAAAAAAACACAATATTAACATTTATTTCCTTATTCAACATTTCAAAGACATTCTTTTGAAAACATTCAATCTTTCAAAGGCACATTTTAAAATTTTTAAATATTTTTAAAACATCGATAAATTCTAAACACCACAAATTTTTCAACTTTAATTAATCAATTTTTATCATAAAAATGCTACCATTTATAAATTCATTTGAGAAATCAACGACTCAATTTAAATTGAATTACTTTTTGTTAGAGGAATTTAAATTGAATTATAAACATTAAAATCTTTTTAAATTCAGTCCATTTTCATAACTAGAATAGCAACTCAAAATCGCAAACTTACAACTTAAAGAAATTTCACTAATTTATAAAATCAAAGAGACCATCATCCTTTCATATTTCTATTGGGTAAACTCTCTTTTATTTTATCCTTATATATTTAAAATAATATTTGTGATTTAGTCAAAATATAAAAATAAAACTAAAAGAGCAATTATTAAAAATAAAAAGGAAAAGGGTAATGTGCAGAACATTCTTCATCTTCATTCTCTTTCCTTTCTCTCTCTTTTCAACCCAAACAACAAAGAAGATTAAGCTTTCTCATATTTGAATTCGCAATTCAAAATCACTTTTTACTCTGATCTCAATTCCACCACCACTGTTTCTGATCTCAAAAAGCTTCAATTTTAACAAACAAACTTTGATTCACCGAATTGGGTATGCTTCAAAGTTCAATTCAAAATCACCATGGTGAAAATTAGAGAACTGGGTTTTGTTCTCTTACCCAGATAAGAAAAAGGGTTTCTTTTTTCTTCATCAGAATCATCATCTTCATATCAGGGTTCATTGTTTTCTAGATTTGAAAAAAAAGGTGTTTTTTTTTCCTTCCTTCCTTCTTCTGTGTTTGTTCTGTTTGATGAACTATGTTCAAAAAGGTATTTGGTAAAATTCCTAAAAAGTCCTCAAAAGGTTCTGAGAATCGTGAACAAGGTGGAAATTCAAGAAGCCATGGTGTTGCAACCTCAAAAAACAGTGATGTTGTTACACAACCCGGGAGTAGCAAAACTGGTAATTCTTCAAATTCTTCTTTGAATGCAGGACAAGGACAGTTTCATAGTCATGGTAACAAATCTTCATTACCTATGAATGAGAATTCCAATGGTAATTTTAATTCTTATGAAGCTTTACCAGCATTTAGGGATGTTCCGAATTCCGAAAAACCGAGCTTGTTTATAAAAAAACTTAAGATGTGTAGTGTTGTTTTTGACTTCACTGACCCTACTAAGCATCTTAAGGAAAAGGAGATTAAGAGACAAGCTTTGGTTGAGCTTGTTGATTATGTGTCTTCTGTTAATGCTAAGTTTACTGAGAATGTAATGCAAGAGGTTGTTAAGATGGTGTCTGTAAATATATTCAGAACACTTAGTCCTCAACCACGCGAAAACAAGCTTGTTGATGGCGTTGAATTGGAGGAGGAGGAGCCTTCGATGGATCCTTCTTGGCCTCATTTGCAAATTGTTTATGAGCTTTTTCTTAGATTTGTGGCATCGCCTGAGCTGGATGCGAAGTTGGCTAAGAGATTCATTGATCAATCGTTCATTTTGAGGCTGCTTGATTTGTTTGACTCGGAAGATCATAGAGAAAGGGAGTATTTGAAAATGTCTTTGCATCGGATCTATGGCAAGTTAATGGCACATCGTCCTTTCATCAGGAAATCAATCAATAACATCTTTTTGAATTTTGTTTTTGAGACTGAGAAGCATAATGGGATTGCTGAGTTCTTGGAAATTCTAGGGAGTATCATTAATGGTTTTGCATTGCCATTGAAAGAAGAGCATAAATTGTTTCTGGTTCGAATATTGATTCCGTTGCACAAACCAAAGTGCCTAGCAATGTATCATCAGCAGTTATCTTATTGCATTACTCAGTTTGTGGAGAAAGACTGCAAACTTGCTGATACAATCATAAGGGGGTTATTGAAGTACTGGCCGATAACAAATAGTTCAAAGGAAGTTATGTTCCTAGGTGAGTTGGAAGAAGTCTTGGAAGCAACTCAACCTCCAGAGTTCCAGCGATGTATGGTGCTATTGTTTCGCCGTGTTTCTCATTGTTTGAATAGCCCCCATTTTCAGGTATTAAATTTTCAATGCTTTCCTCAAGCTCATTTTCTTTTACCGCTCTTTTTTCGTTGAAAAAAAAAAAAAAATTGTTTATAAAGTTAGGTTTCAGAAACAGCTGAATACTATACCATATGATTGTTTTCCTCATAGTTGAGAAGCAGTGTGAGTGCCAATAAAAGGGTATACTTTCATTATTTTCACATGAGAAGAACTAACACAAGAGTTGCTTTAAGACATATACTTACAATTAAAGACATCAGACAAATCCTTCCTGAACTATGGACTTGCTCTAACATTATATGCAACAACACATATCCTGGTTATTTGTTGTAATCCATAAAATGTCATATGAAGAATAATCATCTATGCATAACTAATTAACGAGTACAGTCAGATTCCTGGTTTCCAGTGAATATATGTCTTATATCAAGTGTCACTTGACTTCCCTTCATAGAAAGCTGCTAAACATGCTAGGATGATTAATTTTGAAATCACCTTTTATTCCAAACAGGTACGGATCCATTTGAGGGCTATGTGGGGCTAAAGCCCCACATCCAACTTTCCGATTTTCTTTTTATTATAAACAGGGGAATAGTTATTTTGGTCCCTGAATGTATAACGAGTAGTTACAATAGTCTCTCAATGTATTAAAATTTTAAAATAGTCTTTGATTTTACACTTTGTTAGTCAAAATAGCTCTGAAGTGATAATAAGTAAGTATATTAAAAGACTAATATGATAATATTAACAAATTATTTTAATGTTAGAGACTATTTTGACTAGCAAAGTGCACACTATTTTAAAATTTTGATACATTGAGGGACTATTATGGTTACTCCTTACACATTCAGGGACCAAAATAATTATTTTCCCTTATAAATAAAACACAATATGTTAAGAATAAGACCAACAAGTCAACAACCTTGTGCAAATCTTGTGGAAAACAAATAAGTGCAACACAATTGCTATGATTTATAAGTTTTTGAAGTTGGCTTTGCTTTTGTCGGTAGCAAGTGCAAGTGTTAGCAACTTAGCCAGATTTTAGCCTCACATGCACCAAATGCCTGGATCCGCCCCTGATTCCAAACCCTGCCTGCAATAGGTGTCTGAAAAATAAAAAACAATTTTTTTAATCTTGATGCAAGCTTATAGAGGTGGGGGATCCCCTATCTCTCTTGTGCTGTTAATTTCAATTTTGTCAATTAACTAAAAGCTTATGGTCTTAGGAGATGGCCCTAGAATGCAACACCAACTAAACCCCTGAAACCACTCTTGATGTTTGTCATATAGTTTTTCTTGGTCTTCTTTTACTTTAACTATTGGTTATTCTTCATCTGATCTTCTCTCCTTATCAATGCTTCTAAAGCTCTCTGTCATTTGTGCCCAGACCGCATAGACGCGATTCTACTATCTTCTCTATTGTGAATATTATCCTTATTTTCTTTCTAATAATTGTATTTCTAATTCTATTTTTCCCCACAAAACCACCCATCCAACATAACATTCTTATATCCGTGACACTGAATTTACTCTCTTGCTGACTTTTTACTGCCCAACATTCACTCACGTACAATATTGCATGTCTTATAATTGTGCGATAAAATTTTCCTTCAAGCTTGAGATGTACTTTTCTATTGCATATGACATTTGAAAAATTCCTTCATTTCATCTTTTCTTGAATCCTATGGTTTCCATTGTTGGGAATCACAAATGTAAAACCAATTGCAGCTGAAAACTTCCACCATTGATGCGCGAAAGTGCACAATTCTGAGATCTGAAATAATACAATTGTTGCATAAAAAATCCTTTGAAATGGTGCCACAAATCACTATAGTTTTGGTCCTAAGACGAAGCTTGTATGTAGTCTCAGTGAATAGACTTTCCTTGGAGCAGTTTAGCTGTGGTGGCTGAAGACACACTCCAGGTCAGGTAACAGCCAGGGCTTTCAGTGTATATTTAGACTCACCTTTTTAGACAGATGCATGCAACCCTGCTGCTTTCTGACTTAGGGTTAACAAAGCTCATACATTGCGAGCCCAATCCGAGAGAAGTTACAGTTTATTCCTCGATGACCAATCAGACACAATAGTAAATGAGTTCAATATTACATTTCAGCATGGTTGTGCATTTTACCGTCTTACTCTATCGAGAGGGCTAAAGATATCACTATTGTTATGTATGAGGGATGGATCTCATTTAGATCACTCACTCCTCTGTACGACCTTTTGCATGTCCAATTACTACATAGCTGACACCCTGTTACCAGTTACGTTTGATTGTATTAAAACATACAACTCCCATTGTAGGAATCCTAGTAACTTCGCATTGAAGGACTACAAATGCTATAGTCTCCTAGAGAAGAGTTGATACCACTCACATAATATTATATAAAGCGTTTCAATCTAGTACAAATAAATGATTTCTATTGATATGTCAAACAGGTCTAGAATCACCTCTACAAAGTTACTTTTATATAGTACGTCCCTTCATAGTTTAGGGAGGTTTATTCTGCTTTCTTAAAGTGTATGTAAGCTTGTGTCTTGAAGGTAATTTTTCTGTTAGTTAGAGATACTGTACAAGTAAATGAAAATAAATGACTATCTTCTCCCTAGAGGAAGTTGATTATATGTTCATCTGAGGCGACTCTCTTACTTTTTATCTTTTATTAAAAAAATTGCTGACTTTCTGTTCATTATGGCCGTGTATAATAGACAAGAATGAGTGCAGCTGTGACTATAAATAATTAGTGGACTACACATTACCTGCAAAACATCTATTACTTTATGGCTGAATTTTGAATGTTGATGTCTCTATCTGAAGAGGTGAAGGCAACCATAACTTTCGTCTAGTAATTGTAATACGACTCTGCCTACAATTTAAAAGACATAATATATTCTGTAAGGAACGATCAATGTCAAAAATAATATGTTTTATGTTTATGTTGGAACTCTTAGTTAATTAATCTACTCACAGAATGAAGTTGTAATCCAATAGTGAAATGATTCTGATTAGATAAATCTTATCATGCATGATGTCATTTTACTTGAAACTATGAAGATGACAAGATCCAACTTATTGAATTTTTAGAGCTTCCAGGCTTGTCATTTTTTCTTTCGTTACATGTCTCGGTGTCAAAAGTGAGATAGTTTCATCTTTTTATGTATGCCATGCTTAGTTTTTACCATCCCTTAAACCCTCTAAATGTAAAGAACAAAGCATGCGTCAAGGGATTGGATTGTGCCAATTTTATTTTAGAAGTGTTTGCATGACTGGTTATTGCTTCATAGCTTTCAACTTATTGTAATATTTTCCTTCGTCTTTTGCATGAATTTTTTGTTGCTTTCTTCATTGATGGGTAGACCTATGCGCCTAAAGCTTGAATTGCTGTAGAAGGTCTACTGCAATTTGCAAGACTTGGCGTAACTGCACTGCATGATGTCTCTATTACTCATGCGATGTTTTTACAGATGATTATATGCATCAAGTGAACAGTATTGTGTTTTGAGAAAGATCTAACTTTGGGCACAAAAAAAAACAAACAATAATTTATGCAGAGCTCAATTTTCCAGTTCCGTCGTGACCAATGGAGCTGCAGTTGCTATGTATTGTTCTTGTTTTCACTGATATTGTCTTTGTTTCAGGTGGCGGAAAGAGCTTTGTTCTTGTGGAATAACGACCACATCGTGAACTTAATCAAACAAAACTGCAAAGTGATACTTCCCATCATCTTTCCCGCATTGGAGAGAAATACAAAAACTCATTGGAGTCAAGCTGTCCATAGTTTGACTTTAAATGTTCAGAAGATTTTTCACGATCTCGATCTCGATCTGTACAAAGAATGTTTACAAAAGTTTGAGCAAGACGAATCAAAGGAAGGTGAAGTGACAGCAGGGCGCGAAGCCACATGGAAACGCTTGGAGGAGGTTGCCACAAAGAAAGCTGCAAGTAACGAAGCTGTGCTTATTAGTAAAGCACTACCTCGCAAATCTGCAGGTTAGATAGAAATGGAACATGTATTCTGTTATATAGCTTCATTTTTTAAGAACGAATTTTATAGTATTTTTTTGGCATGTGATGGGTTGGCCAAGAAAGGCAATTTCTTGAATACTTTGACATTCACTTCCTATAGGAATTGAAGGCTATTTATTATCAAGTAGTGGATAATCTCATATTCACGACAACGTCCAAAGCCTAACTAGTGCATTTTGCTTTTGCTTTTGTAGCTTGAGCTGACACTCGGCACATTTGAGAACTTTTCTTTATAATGCATTTCCAATGAACATTTCATTGACTTTTTGTTACAACAGCTAATCCGGTTCTAAAGAAAGAAAATAAAATACACAAAATAACATTGGCGATTGATCACGGAATTTGGTCGATTGTGCATGTCTCCGACAACAGAGTGACTGTTTTAGTTTTTTGTTATTATGCAACGCTGAGATACACTTGAGCGACCGTCCATTTATCAACGAATATGAGTAGAGTCATACTCAATACTTAAGGTAGTGACTCTTCTTCAAAAAAAAAAAAAACACTTAAGGTAGTGACTTATTCTAAGTGGTTGTGTGCTATTCCCTTATCTTGGATTGAACTTAGTAATTTGATTTCATCCAACTATACTTTATTGGCCCTTCTACTGTACTGGCTGTATGTATGCATGTGCTGATAGAATGTTATTAAGAATTAAGACATCAAGGGACATGTGTTTTGCTTCTCAAATGTGCATTTAATGTGTCGAGAAAAATAAGGGGGCGTTTTGGGGAAACACAAATTATTCCCAGGAATAACATACCTGGGAATGAAAATATGAAAATTTGATTCTTGAGTATTCGTTATAAAGTGTTTGGTAAATAATTTATCATTCCTTGAAAAATTGGAAGTTACAATTTTTTTTTAAATTTATGCAGAATATCATGGGAATGCACATTCCCATCTCTTTACATGGGAATAAATTCATGGGAATAATGAAAGTTATGGGAAGTTACTTCATTCCTAGGAACCTTTATGCTCAGGAATATTTTTTTTTCTCAACCTCATAACAAACATGGGTATAAATTATAATCATTCCCTAGTCATGTATTCTCGGGAATGTCATTCTTAACCTTGAAACAAACAGTCCTAAGAAAAATGTGCTTGAGATGGATAAATGATAAATGCACATTTAATCAAGAGGACAAGGTACAACTTGGTATGTTTTCTCTTATATGTCTATAGGAGAAATACTAGCAACACACATTTTAAAATACATTTTTCAACACACTTTCTTTGATTGATTAAAATTCACATGAGACCCACCAAATTTATATGGGACCCATATGATTTGGTGGGTCTCATGTGAATTTTAACCAATCAAAGAGAGTGTGTTGGAAAGTGTGTGTTAGAACGTGTGTTGCTAGCATTCCTCATGTCTATAGTTTACATAAACTAGAGAAGTTCTTTGGCAAATGTCGTTAGGTTGTTACACGTGCTTTCTCTTTACTTCGGAAAAAAAAAACATAAACGTCGTTTGATGCACGTTCTTGTTCAAAATCAATGAACTTGATTGTTTCTATCATATCTTAGATTCACAATCAATACTACCTCGTCTTTGAATACATCATGTCACCTCTTCCGTAAATACCTTGGTGCCTAAATATAAAACCTTATGAGTTTTTCTGTCCTTTTTTTCAGGTCTCCTCTTAAATTTAAATTTAAAAGTGTATTAATTATTTCTTTACCAAGAAAATGAAAACATTAATTAATTTTCTCATCTAAATGGTAAACTTGTAAAACAATGGCAGTTGTCAACAAAATTAAAACAATCAAATTTTTTAATTCCTGTGTTTTTTTTAAATAGTCTTATATATAGAAACAAGAAAGTATTTGACTTTTTGAGAAATTAATTGGTCCGAATAAATACACATTACATGATAAATGAAATGAATCTCAATCACCACAAAAAATGAGTCTCTACCTCCCATAATTGCAAATGGATTAACATACGTTCAACTAATGATTCACTTAGACCATCTAGAGCACCTCACATTGGATGCTTAAGTGGGTCCCCTATGTCCACATCACCAATTTTACGGTAATATTTAATAAACATCAATTTTCTCCAACTCAGCACCTCAAAAGAAATTATTAAATAGGCCCCACAAATAACTCTATATCATTTCAATTTTAACAAAATTTATTCATTTTACTAAGATTTATTAAATGGAATCCATGAAAAATGAAGAGAGAGTGCTTCCATATCCACCCTCCTCCATGAGCACCCATATGTTATACTCCACAATGGAGTGCCTATTTAATGTGGTGCTAAATAGGTGAAACACCCCCATTGTGGATGGTCTTATATGTTTTTTTTGAAGGGACTCGCATAATTATAGGTGACAACTTAAATGTGTTTTAAAATTAACCAGAGACTCATCCGATACTCGTATCTTTGTCCAAGATGAATCATTATTAACTTTCACAAATTTTTGTTTATGATCTTCATATATCTATACTATATATGAAGAAAACTACCCCTTTCAGCACTTTTGGGTTGAATTTTTTCTTTCAAAAATACCCTCAATTTTCAATACAAATAACACATATAACAAATACATAAGAATAAATTTAAATATTAAAATAAAAATGTAACAAACACAAATGTTCAGTTTTTTCCTTGTCATTTAAAAAGTGTAACAAACTCTATGAATCTATATATATTTATTTTTTCATTATCCAAACACAAATGTTCTTTTTTTTCTTTATTATTTAAAAAGTGTAACAAACTCTATGAATGTATATATATTTATTTTTTAATTATTCCAATTATACCCTTAAACAACAGTTTTTTCCTATAATAAAGATTGTTGTTGGTGCCATTAAAAAATAAGAATTTAGATTATATATTTTTGTTATATTGTTGGTTTCATTGAAATAGATAATCATGATTAGTTTGATTTGTTATAATTTGAAAGTAAAAAACAATTATATTTTTACTTTTAATCAAAATTAAAATTTCATAAAAAATATTGTTGATAATTTTCAAACGTTAGCACAATAAAAAGAGCAGAAAGACGGGCAGTGAGTGCCTGTCTTTTTACTAGTAGTAGTACTAATAATAATAATAATAATAATAATAATAATAATAATAATAATAATAATCTATACTATATATAAAGAAAACTACTCCTTTCAGCACTTTTGGGTTAGATTTTTCTTTTCAAAAAGACTCTCAATTTTCAATACAAATAACACATGAAACAAATAGATAAAAATAAATTTAAATATTAAAACAAATGTAACAAACACGATATGAATATATATTTTTTGTTTTTTTTTCCTTTATCATTTAAAAAGTGTAACAAACTAGATGAGTGTATTTATACTTACTTTTTTATCATTTCAATTATACCCTCAAACACCTTTTTTTATAATAAAATTGTTGTTGGTATCATTAAAAAAAGAATTTAGATTTTTTTTTTGTTATATTGTATTATTGGCGGTGTCGTTGAAATAGATAATCATGGTTAGTTTGATTTTTTATAACATGAAAGCAACAATCATTTATATTTATTTTTTTAGTTTTTATCAAAATTTCATAAAAAAAAAACTGTTCATGATTTTCAAACGTTAGCGCAATAAAAAGAATGGGAAGAGGGGAACGTGAGTGGCCGTCTTTTCACTGGTAATAATAATTTAAACCACGCCTTTCAACACTTTGTGCTGGATTTATATTTGCAAAAATACGCTCAATTTTCAATACAAATCACACATGTAACAGATAGATAAGAGTAAATATATAAAGAAAACTACTCCTTTCACCACACTTTTGGGTTGGACTTTTCTTTTCAAAAATATCCTTAATTTTAAATACAAATAGTCAATTATAAAATAACACGTGGATTAGTAATCCATGTCACTAATCATCCTCGTTAACCCTCTTTTACCTCCGTTAACCAGAAATCAAACTCACAAAAAACTAGCACAAAACATAAACTCATGGTACTTTTTTATCAATCACTTTTATGTTGTACATATGTGTTGTTCCCCTCAATACAACCAACGAAGATTGCCAAGTATTTTCATATCCCTTCCAAAAAAAAAACAGTATTTCCATATTATTTTATCATTTTATTATTTTATTAATATAAGTTACTCTTCCTTAGCCTTTGATCAATTGTAACAAACGCGAGCAAAAAATAATGGTAAAGATTGTACTTTAAATCCTAAAAAAAAAAGATTAGTAACAAACATGAGCAAAAATTAATGTTAATGGGCAGACCATTCTCAATGTCGGAATCTATCTTCCATAGAATGTTTTCAGCCATGGTCAATTATATGTAGCTTTATCAAGATGAGCTTCTCAAAATTCAACAAAAGTTCTCATTAAAGAAAGGAAAACAGAAGGAGAAGATGAAGACTTTACGAAAAATATAGTTTTTAAAGATATTCTTTTATCGCAATCATAGCAATGTTTCTTTTACATAACATGTCATTTATACATTTATGTTATGATGTTAATAATTACTATTAGAATAAACAATAAAAGATCATTATTTTATCTTTATTTTATATGCAGGCAAACTAAAATATGTTGAGTTCATAAATAATTGTTATATCCCTTGACAATATTTTGTTTATAAATCAATATATCAATAATTTCCATTAATATTTAATAATTTAAAAAATTTAATCAAAATTATACAAACAAACATAATAAAATAATCATATGCTAGCGTAGTAGAAACAGCGGACAGCCGTCTTTCCGCTAGTACTAAATACTAATAGCAGTAGCTAGAACTTATTGTCCATTTTCTTGATTGTGTGGGAAACATTTATAAATCTTACAAATGAAAGGTATCCCCAACACGTAAAAACCTAACCCCCTTAAATTAAGTAATCCTTAGATTAAGTTACATACATCTCCGGTACAATAGCAAGTAAAAGTCAAAATATTAATTAAAGTTAGAAAGAGCAAGCGACAATATCAAATACTCAAAATACATAATTTGAAATATATCAAATAAAATCCTAATGGTAATCAGTTCATGCATGTAGCTGTTCTGATATTAATTAAGATATGTAATTTTCTGTGCTTCCTTTTTTCTGTGCTTGCCTAATGTTAATTGTTAATTATGTTCAATTTGGTCCAACTAATGTATGTACATTTCGATTAGCTAGTCTGTCTATATTATCAAATTAAAAAGGTATACACGCATACAAGAAAAAACTTATGAAACTGGTTAAGTCTAATCTAGCACGAAACAATAATTCAAGAATTCTCCACCAAAAAAAAAACAAATATAAAGCTTACAAGAAACTTCGAATTTAGGAATTGATATCACTTTTATAAAATAAAAAAAATAAAAGAAGGAATTGATATCACTATATATGCATATGGAACATGATAGAGAGACAAAAGACGAGACGTTAACACAACACAATAAACATTGAAGCTGTTCCATAAACATCAATAAGATACATTTAAGAATGAAGTTAGAAGTTGAAATAATCTCCAAAGAAATCATCAAACCTTCTTCTCCAACTCCATCTCATCTTCGCCACTACCAACTCTCCTTTCTTGACCAAATCGCGCCTATGGTTTACAACCCTATCGTCCTCTTCTACTCTCACAACGACACACTCAACACAACCACCATATCCAACACTCTCAAAAAATCCCTATCAAACATCTTAACTCATTTCTACCCTCTCGCAGGACGAATGAACAACAAAAACTTCATACACTGCAATGACGAAGGAATCCCTTACATAGAAACAAGAATCACAAACTACAATCTCAAAGACATTATTCAAAATCCAATTCCAAATGAATTCAACCGTTTGATTCCATTTCAACTTGACGATATCACAAACATCGCTTTCGGTATTCAACTCAATTTTTTTAGTTGTGGTGGAATTGCAATCGGTGCTTGTCTTTCACATCAAATAGCTGATGGTTTATCATTTTTCAATTTCCTCAATAGTTGGGCAAATATTACTAGAAAATCGATTTTTCCAAAACCTATTTTTGATTCTTCTAAGCTTTTCCCGCCCAAAAATATTTCGGGATTTGACCCTAGAAGTGGTATTACTAAAGAAAATATAGTTTGCAAAATTTTTGTTTTTAATGCTGACGTAGTTGAAAATCTTAGAGCAAAATATATTAATTTTAATCCTACACGTGTTGAGGCTTTATCAGCTTTTATATGGAGTCGTTACGTTGATGTCATTTATAATGATGGTGTACAAAGAAACTATGGTGTGGTTCATGCGGTGAATTTGCGCCAAAAAATGGAACCACCGTTACCTTTAGAATCGTTTGGTAACTATTTACGATTTACAATAACGATTCCGAAGATGAATAGTGGAGAAGAGTGTTACGGGTTAGCGAAGCAAGTGAGAGATGAGATAAAGAAGATTGATAAAGAATATGTGAAGAAGGTTCAAGAAGGTAAGGAGCATTTGGAATTTCTTAAGGAAAGTTTTGATAGAGTGGTCGTGAAAGAGGAATTGGTTGTGTTTAATTTTACCAGTTTGTGTAGGTTTCCTTTGTATGATGCTGATTTTGGTTGGGGGAAACCTATTTGGGTTGGTTCAACTACTTTGACTTTTAAGAATTTGGTTGTGTTTGTTGATTGTAAGGATGGGGGTGGTATTGAGGCCTATGTTAGCTTGAAGGTTGAGGATATGATTAAGTTTGAAGCTGACTTGGAGTTACTTGCATGTGTGAATAAATGAAGAACTTGATTATTTGCTTGTGTTAGCAAAAAAATTAAGATTCAACAACTTTGTAGTTCGTACTATGCAGTGAGTCTGTGGGATCTATACGTAAATATCAGTGGAGTATTGAGTAATGACTGTGTTATATTTTGAAATTGTAAGTTGAATTTACATTTGATCTCGAATTTGAGGAATGAAATCACTTGTCTCTTTTTCTTTATCTCTTAGTGAAATCATAAAAATATTATGACAAAAACAATTAAGAGGTCGTAATGTTTTAGGGCTTAGTTTCTAGTGGATGAGTTTATCACGTCTCTCACCGTGAGTGAGTTTTTGCCGTACGATGTAATATTAAAATAATGGACGGCCACGATCATTGACCAGTAATTCATTGTTACAATGTTCTTCCAGGTTTTATCTAAATACCATGAATGACACGATTCTATTGGTATTTAAAATTCAGTAATGCCACTTCGCCCCATTATTGTTTCTTATTTTCATCTTTTACCCCAGACAAAATTCAACAATATGACCTTCAGATTTTCTCTGAAACGTTTGATTTTCTCGATGGAAATATTTAATTTAGGTTGCATTAATTGTTATGGGTAGATGGAGAGGGCTTAATGTTTAAGTATGATTCTTTCTTCCCCTATGTTTACCCTTTCTTATTTAAATTCATATTTTCCCACAAGTATCCTTCACCTCTGTCATCAGAACCGCCAATGAGTAAAATGATCAACTACCATCGCAGACCACGCCCGTCTTCGGATTCTGAACCTGCATGAATGTGTTTCAATAGGATCAACACGACATTCTTCGGGCCGGAGATAGGTGGATTCTCAATAATCCATGTAAAAAATGAGGTATGAATAAGTTATTTATTGTTGATTTCCGACCATAAACATTTGTTTGCTATGCAACCATCTGGATGCTTGTTTAAGTAGATTATAGAGATAGACGGGCATTGACATTAAGCTAAGCTGGTGGTACCCATAGAAACTAAGATTTTAATGCATGCTTCAGTGTGTAAAAAATTGTGAAATTTTAAGTGCACTACTGGTAAAACAAGATTAAATATTCGTTTATCACTAAGCATTAGTAAGTGATGAGGATTTAATGAACATGTTTTTTATATGGAACATGTTTTTATACGGAAACTCCTTTTGTTGAAGATGTTATTCATTGTGTAGCCTAGTTTAACATATAGACATGTACATGAATGCATATGATATTGCTCAATCTAGTTTGGGTCTAAAATGTTGCAATATTTCATGGTTAGGTTCTTCATGTTCTATACGTATAAATTCTTTCATTTTTGGATTGCGTGGCAGTTTTGGTTAGATAGATCATTATTGGAATAGACATCATCAATGATAATATTGATATCCGATTTAATGTGTTGAGAAATGAGTTTAAAACTTGTTTTTATATGTTATTCTTCACTTATTGTCTGTTTGTATAAATGACATATGTTTTTACGGGTTTACCAAATGTTTTTTCGGGTTTACCAGATGTTGTACATTCATTATTTGATGCATTTCATGTATAGTTTATGTGATGCATTTTGTTTGGAGTGTGAATTTGATTGTGGTGGTTTTAGTTTAAACGTGTCATGTGGTGTCTTTTTGCTGTTGTTTTCCACATGTATATGGGGAGGTCGTTCCTAAGTTTTATAACAAATTCAAGAACGAATTAGGCCCAAAATGTTGTCTGGGTAATGTAGACAAACACTCACACCATGTCGAATTCAACACTTCTTTTGAGAAACCCTTGTTGACTGTCGGGTGGGATAAACTACAGACATTTTACAACTTGACTGGATATCATATAGTCATGTTCAGTTATAAGGGTCATATTTGTAAATTGAGGTTTATTGTTACTTTTGTTCTTTAAATCTATGAGCCACTAATTTTCTACTTTGTTGTTGGGTATGAATCTTGCTCGTTTTAAGGGTTGGAGTATCTCTTATACTCCCTTTAATAAAATTGTTGGATTAACAATATACACTTTTTTAATTCGGATAACGAAAATCATTTCATACAACTTTATATCAGTTTTAAATGAAGAATGCTTTTGTTAATTTCGTTCAATTAAAAAAGTATCACAAAAGTGTTTTCTCTTTCTCGCAAGACTCAACAACACTTAACTCTATTACGTGCAACTTAACCAATTAAAGCCACTTAACTATTCTAAAATAAAAACACACTTTTTTGGAGAATAAAAACCATTGATTCTCATTTCTCAACAAATAAACCATGGAACGCATGTAAATATCCAAAAAAAATGGAAGCTATCAAGCCACTTTGGACAAAACTGAAAATTCAAACAAAAACCCACAAAACATAAATGAAAGTAGTGATTTTAAAAGAGATGTTTTTAGTCCAAATAAATAAAGGTGTAAGATATATTATATTATATTATGTGAACTATATATTCTGAAAATGCATGATAAAATGGTTGATGGATTACATAGAGTGGATTAAAACATCTACCTATTGTAGCCACTGGAACTGAGGTGAAACAGAAAAGAAGTTCAACTTATAGGTATGTATTTTTGTATTTCTTCCCTCGCTATCAAGAAGAGTTTGTGAATAAAAATTGCACTCACAACATGAACAAAATGTGTTTTTCTCTCCTTTTGCCTCTTAGAATAATTAAAACATAGCTTCTCAATGATTCTTTCCTCTCAATCTCTAATTAAGTTTCTAAGTATAGTGGAAATGTGTGATCCCGCTACTATGTTACTACTATGTGTTACTACTATACTATATTGACGTTTTATTGTTCAACATGCACCACACTACTACTAGTGTCCAATCGATAATCTTGTATCAATACTCAAGAATGGTATTACAGATTTTTGTACCATGAATAAATACTCCCATTTAAATTGTAAAACAAATATTGAAAAATGTCCTAGCTAGTCAACATTTGATGAATTACATATAAAAAAAGTATTGTTCCCAAACCAAATAAAGCCAAAGAACTTTATGAAAAAATAGTTAGATATAAGTCTTATACTATTCACACACAAGGCGTTTACAAAGTAAAAAAAAAAAACTTGAATTATGTTTGGTTTACACTGTGATAAATAATTTCAAGCTTCAAACACAGGTTCATCTTGATGATAGTATTTCAAGCTTCCGCGTCCAACCATTTCACACTTTTTTACACGTGAATTATCTACAAACAATTATTTTATGCTATTCTTGTTTATTGCATGAGCTGTGCATATTTAAAATTACACATACTAATATGCATTTTAAATTCAAAACCAATTTTGATCATAATTATTCAAATTTCAAACAAAACATAAATTGATAAGAATCACATTTTACTTAAATGTATCGAAACAAGAATCAATTATTATTCAACTAACTTTTACTCAAAATTAATTCATTTAAAATTAATTACCGTCATTGCATAACCATACCTAACAACAATTTCACTAAATGTCAAATAGATGTTTATTTAAGGCTTATGATTTGGAAGTAAATGTGGTTTAAGTCAATAAAAAATGTTGATTAAATATTATATGTTGTATTCTAATTCTAATTTAGAAATTGTCTGGAAAGAAGTAATTATTTATTTTTATGAAAGATATATAAGGATTGTTGTATTTTAAACTTCACACACATGCTAGATGCAACACATTTTAGATGCAACACACACACACGGAAAACGTTAGAAATTTTTTTAATTGATTACTCTCAATTTCTTGCAATGCAAGTTAGGGTTCTTAAGAAATTAGGGTTTCAGATTTTGAGAAATTAGAGAGAAATAAAAAGAAGAGAGAAAGAGAAGGTTTATTGTTTGTAAAGTTGTAAATTCATTAGTTGTGAAATAAACTTACAAACATGGTTATATATAAGTTTAGTTACATGGCTTGCGTGTCAAGTTATCTTACAAGCCCTAACAAACTTTGCTAAAATCTAGCTAAGTGTAACAAACTTCTAACCAACTTGATTATCTTGTGTTTAATCAAACAAACCTTGATTAAAACACTAATCATATCTAAACTGGGCTTGAATTAAATCTAACAAAATTTACCTATTTTTATAGTCTTATTATATTTAATAAATTAATATTTTTATTTACTTTATGCTGTATTTTAATATTTTTTTTTGTTTCTCTTTTAATAAGCCAAGAAGAAAAAGTTATGAAGAAAGTAAGGAAAATGATGTATTTGCCATATTTTTATGATAATGAATTTATTGAAGGTAATTGAAGACCAACTCAATGCAAAAGGTTTGAAAAGTCAAGAAAAACCTCATTACAACCTTAGCCAAAAGTACTTGCTTGTAGTTAAAAGAAAAAAGACGAAAAAAATGAAGCAGAAGAAACATGTGGAAATTACGGTTGCTAGTAATCGATCATTACAAATGTGATGACTCTAACTTTTGAAAAAGTATTGGTTACACTTTGGTGATTTGGATTGTTTCATGCAATTATTTGCAATCAAGCCAAGGGTGGCTATTGAATGCATGAATTAAGGTCTATAAAAGCCTCACTCTCTGACCTTTGTAACCATTCCATCGTAGTTTAGCTTTGTAACTTTGCATTTTCTTCATTTTCTCTCAACTTTAGAGAACTTTTGTTCTTGCACTTTGCTGAATTATAATCCAAGTAAGCTTTTGTTATCTTTTACATAATATTTGACAATGAGTATGTGCGAGTAGACAACTTTTATCTTAGGATTGTGTAAAGAAGTCATGACGATAGACTTTTCATAAATCTTAATTCTTTCTTGTTTTATGATTTCAAAGAATTCTAATTTTATCTTATTGCTTTAAGTTTGAATTACATATATGATTTTTTTTTTTAACTTGGCTAATCAAGATGACAATTGGTTGAGTCTACAATCGTTGTTGTTATTTACCTAATGATAAATAGTACATAGTGAAACTCCCAAGAAAACCATAACAACTAGTTACACCACACACCCGATTTTTTCTGCGCTCCAAAAAGTAATATTTCAACAATATTCAAATGGTAAAATTACTTGGTTGAAGACCAAAAAGTTTAATTTAGGGAAGTTCAGAGGTGAGATTAGATACATTATAAAAAATTTCGGTCCATTTCTTTTGATTTTCTTTGATCCTACTTTTTCTTTTTCGTAGCCGGATATCGAATTGATGTTGTTGTACATCTTACATAGTTAATGATAGAGAACTTTTTCAGTTCATCTTATTGGCTCACCCTAAATTAAGTATTGTTCCATCCAATTTTAGAATCTCAATGAATCCCTATATTATTGTCTTTTTTATTTATCCATTTTGTTATTCATCCCATCCATAATAAGATATGAATTAAACCTCAATTATTCTGTCGAATCTATAACAAAAAGAAAATGGACATGCATATATTTCTTGAATATCTGGGGTTGTTGAAGTGAAGACCAAAACAGAAGACTATAAAATCACACATGAATATGATGCATTTTACCAAGACATTGTAGTGGGTTTCTCCACCAATGGTTGAAGTCACAAACGAAGTTTGAAATATGATGCATATATTTCAATGCTCTACCACACTTGGATTTTTATTTTCTTAGTGATGATTTCAAGTTTCAACACTAATTTCGTTGTTACAAAAAATATGATTATTACGAGCCTTCCAAGTCATCTAAATGTCATTTTATAAATCAATAAATGTTCTGAGTTTGACAATATAATCTAAAATTGTCATTTTAAATTGGTTTTTTTAAAGTTGAGCGAACTCATATGTATAGTTTACTTGACAATTATTGATATTATTAGGTCGAATACTTTATATGTTATTCAAATTTGTAGCTAGAATTTTCGATTTATGTGAGTGAGTGCTTACCACTCCATCAACAAACAAAAAACATTGAATTAAATTCAACATGCTATAAACTCATACTTACACTATTTTGGGTTGACTATAATTTGCTCTCTTGATTAAAGATCGTGTTACTAACATTACTCTTATTTAAAATAGGATTGAAGAATGCTAGAAGCACACTCTTTTTAATGTTTTCTTTTATTTAGCAAAATCTACGTGAATCACATTACTTCATATGAGAATGAGACCTATTTTTTAAAATGTGAGATCCATATTGATTTTACTCAATGAGAGAATAAATGTTAGATATAATATTAAAAAGAGTGAGATAACATTTCTCAACATGATTTTTGTTTTCAACATTGTTGTGATTTATATTTAGGATGGGAATCATCTCAAATTCCTAAAAGAAATAGAGAGTTCTATTACTAATGTTTTGAACTTTATAAAAGTTCAATTATTTAAAATACTTTTCACTAATTTTTTTTTTAAGGAACTTGTCACTATTTCTATAAAACATATTAATCTCCCCATTTTAAAAAGTAAAATACAAATGATCCTTACTAGTATATTTTAAGGCCGATGATTTGTTTTTTTGAGGGAAGACTGTTGATTTGTGAACATTGACGGAGCCACCTTGGGCTCAGGGGATGCAGCTGCATCCCCTCAAATTTCAAAATCCCCACTAATTTGTTATATATTCATATACCATGAACCCTGAAAAATAAGTGTTGAACCTGCTGAAACTTTGACACTCATCAATGGCTAGTGTTGCACCTGCTTTCACACACATCCACCAATAACCTTTCAAATTAGTATTTTTTAACATGTCTACTTTAGTCAGTTACTAATAGTATGGTATTATATTGAGCTAAAATCCCTCAAAAAAATAGTATAGTATTATATTATATTATATTTTGCTACAGATATGATATTATATTATATTTATTCAATAGATGTAAGCCTAAAATGTTTTCTAGTTTTTTCTTAGGCGTCTATTTGGTTCATTACTATGTACTCACTTTGATCTTTATTATAAGAAGAAAAAAATAAAAAATATCAAAACCATTGCAATTGTTAATAATTGTAACTTTTTAAATATGTTTATAAATATATTGTAAAAAAATTCGTGAACCATTAAATACACTCACTAATATTAAAAAATAAAATAAATGAGAGTTGGAAAAAGTGTTTTAATTAATAACTATAAATTAAAAAGTTGTAACATTTTCTTATAAAAAGTACTAAAAAAGGTTGCCTTAGCGCTGGGGATTTGTAAATTTTTTTCTTCGCCTTTCTCTTCTTGAGAGGTTAAGGAGCTTGCAATAATATATATTGTATTTAATTTTTTAAAAACAATATAATTTTTAAACACACACACATATATATATATATTATTAATTAAAGTTTAAAAGTTTGAACCTCCTAACTCAGGGTTCTGGCGACGCCACCGTTTGTGAAAGAAAATATATATTATGTAAAATGCAGCAGAGCTGTAGAGGCATAATATTCAAAACAAACCTAAACCAGAAATTAGACTTATTATTTGTTGACATGAATTCTTATAATTTATTTATTTCACCATTCAAGTAGTGATTATGGATGATTAGGACTAATGTTCTCTGCCTGTGATTCTCCACCCTCCACGTATATTATTATAATTATGATTTTTCATTAATATATATTTCGATTACATTATCGAAGTGTCTCTCTCTCTCTCTACCCTATCCAGTTACCATCATCACAACTCCGAGAGAATCTCGAAACGCATGGAAGTAGGAATGTCGTTGAACGCACTGATTCATCCACCACTCTCAAGTTCAAGTTCCAGATTCAATAATGACTCACTCTTTTCCATTCCAAGACAATTCCCCAGAACTCAACGCCAACACCACCATGTCTTAGTTGTTGAAGCAAAGGGTAAAAAAGGAATGATGTCTCGTCAATATCAACGTCCTCCTCCTCCTCCTTTACCCAAAGTTGAAGACGACGGTAATCCTAAATTCGTCGTCTTCATTCGTATGGCTAATGTTTATCTTTGGTATCCTCTTAGTATTGTTTCTGGTGGTACCACTGCCAAAATTATGGTTGCTGCTAAAGATAATTTTCTTGGCAAATTTATTTACAAGGATACTCTTGATCGAAATCTTGCTGCTGTTATCTACCGAGTAAGACTTTTTTCCATTAATTTCTATAATTGTTCATTTAGATAGTTAAATATGTTAATTAATGCAAATATATTGGAAGATTAATTAAAAATGCAGAAAGAAAAAAAAAAGATAATGGGGCATTCCGAGAATTGAACTCGGGACCTCTCGCACCCTAAGCGAGAATCATACCACTAGACCAAATGCCCATTGTTGATAATTTACTTGTGTCATTAATAAATGAATAACGCTTTGTTTAGATATGTCTCTAGAATTGATTCTAACTTGAAGTTTATATAATTCAACTTTTATATGAATGTATCCAAGCATGAATGATTTTGCCTTCAACTTACTTTTAGTCGGAATCAATTTACTCGAAATCAGTTGTTATTATTGCTATATTAGTCCTTAACTTTGCAGGGTGCTCTCAAAATAGGTCATGAGATTGTGAATATCTCAAAAAAGTCTTTGACTCTATTAAACTTTCAAATTGGTCCATGTATTTAACTGCTTACTATTAATTAGGTCCTTATATTTTAACCACTTACTATCAATTTGATCTTTATATTTAACCACTTATTATGAATTTAGTCCCTTTTGACTCTTTGAAGGACTAAAATGAGTAAAATTTGATAGAATCGATGATTTTTTAAATGTTCATAATTTTATGAACCTATTTGAGTCAGCCCTATAAAGTTAGGGCCGAATTTGATGGTTTACTCCATTTGATTGACATCTATGTGACAATGAAGAATCACCAGAGCGAATTATGTGTATGAAAATATGGTGTGTAACTATATTTAGATGGCAAGAGACTTTTTGATAGACAACGGGTAAAATTTGGGTGATTTGTGTCAATACTTGATAGCATTTGTTTGTTTTGTTCTTTAAAAGTTGATGTGCTGATAAATGTTGAGCTCTTTTTAACCATTATGGAGACATTTATCAGCACATCAACTTTTAAAAAGAGCTCAACATAATCATGCCGAGCATGTGTTTTCTTGGTTATGTATGTTGGTCCTGTCTTTGTTACTCATTGTTGCTTCAATTCAAATAGGATGAGAAGGAGATACAGAAATCTGCATTCAAACAACACCGTGTACTAAAGTCGGCTACTGAATTCAGATATGGCTACAAACTTGTTGTAATGTTTCTATATTTCTATACATATATTTTAAAACCAATTGAAGATGAATTCAGTGAGACTTTTATTTTGTTTATTAACTTTTTCATATGATGAATTGCAGCAGAATGGCAATGTAAAAGCTGCACTTTCTACCAGTGATGTTATTGAGGTGATATTCTAAACTTTTATTTGTTGAAGTTTTTAACTGAATTTTAAACCTTATACTGCATTAGGGACATATATGTTCTTCAAGTACAACAAAGAAGAACCCTGGTTGTTCATGTAACTTTTCATTTTAACAACTTTACAGAAATAATGGAAACTGTCTGTTAGGAACCCGGGAATTGAATGGAATAGAAAGAGCACATTATTTATGAAATATGATAGATAGGAGAGAATCTCCACTCCAAGGGTTTTCCCCTTCACAATAGACAATACTCTATTCACAATTACAATTTTCAAAGATACTCTCGTAACAAATGATGGCTATAATCACCTAAACAACCATCACAACAAAAATATCCCTAATTGAAAATTGCAGAGATTCTCTTAAGATCCATTAGCTTGTAGATTGATCATTGTCTACATTAAAAAATGTATGCTTTCTTTTTAGTTATAAGGTTCTTTTTCATAATATTGAGGAAGAATATTTTTTGATACATTCCGAGACTCCGACTAATATATTGATGTATTTGTGTATTCAACTTGCAGCTTCCTACACCAGATAAACTAAAAACTGTAGCTGATAAAGTGAAAGACTTTTTCGGAGATGTAAAGGAGTCCTTTGGGGAAATAACATCGTTAGTTACTGCTACCGATAACGATGAGTCAGAGGAAGATTCAAAAGAAAAAACTAAGTGAGTTTTATGTCTTTTTGCAATTTTCAAATGTGACTGTCAAAGGGAATTTTCATCTTCTTTTTTTCCACACCTCTACTTTCTTCAATTTCTCGATGCCACATATTTGATAGAGGTATCTCTGATTTTATGCACTTTAATGAACATTATTCAATTACACCGTAGGTAATATTTTTAAATTTCTAATGGTTTAGATTGTTTTTGTGCTAATACCAGGGCTAAAGGATGAAATTATATCAGGAAACAATTTGCTTGAATTGTCAAGTGCTGTTTGGAGCCGTATGAGCTTTAGAAAGCGTTGTGCTGTTTGTAAATTGGTCAATGGCTGCTTTCTTTGCACAACAATGCAAACTCCTGTTTTGTTCTTATACTGCACCCAACACATAATTTTATGTTCTGATCAGCGAACACTGCCTTTATAATCACATAATTTCACTATTCCTTCAAGACATTTCTGGATCTGTTGTACAAATTACCAAGTTGTAATATTCTCGCATTTTATTTCACAGGAATTCATTTTGTTGATTAGGAGTTTTATTTGTGTTTGCTATGATACTTTTCAGAGAGAGAGAGAGAGGTTTTACTGTTTGTTGTTTTATGGGTTAAATAAGTTTTTCGTCTTAAAAAATATAGTGAATTTTGTCTATGAAAATAAAAACGGAATGTTTTCATCATTCCAATTTTTTTGTTTCATTTTTGTTACATGATGACAAGTTTATGTCACTATTGTGAATCTTTTATGATCAAGATGTGTTCAAATTATCTTCAACTCATGTATGTGCATTATTTTTTGTTACAAGGATAATCAAAACAAACAAACAAAATGAAAAAAGAAAAACAAAAAGAACAAAACTATTTCTAGAAAAGAAAGTGTTGGCCACGTCAATCTTAAAGAGACTCAAAAAGATAAGTTGGCGGAGAGTCATGGAAGAGGAATTTTGTCTGATGAAGTACCAAGTTTACACATAAAATATGCACATTGGTTTCTTGGTTTCTCTCATGAAGAAGAGTGTGGCAAATTGTGACATTGTTGTGCTCAATTAGACCTTTGATGTCTTGAATTAAAATAACATAGACATAGAAGATCATGTGGGGATCTTTAAAAAGATTGATACAATGTAAAGAATCCGAGTAATAAACTAACTCTGCGAAGTCTATCTCTTTGGCCAACATCGGACCTTTGTAAATAGCAAATAACTCAGCATGAAGAATGTCAGTGGAATTCGGATAGAAACCTATATTCTAGAGAATGTTAAAATTATGTTTGATAGGGACAACAAATGAAACAATATTTGTTTTTTGAAAACTTATATAACTCAACGAGGTTTGTTTTTGTTTCAAGATCTCAACTTTGGTTTTTATAAGGGCAATGTTGTTTTCTTTTCTTCATGATAAACAAATTACTCAATTAAATTACTCCATCCGTCTTAAATTATTAGTAAAAATGAGACAAACAAAGTTGGTGTATTTGTTTCTAATGTTGGAGTGAACACATCAATTTTCTGACCAATTTTGCTTATATTTTAGGATAAAGAGAGTATATAACTAGGAGTATAAGGGGTACTCTAACCCATCCATACAAGATTTTTAGAGAGACCGATCAAGACAACAAATGAAATTACACCATCAATCAAAGAATTTCACACCCGAGCTTTATTTGTGAGACAATTTTATTGATGTCTGCAAGTTTGCCTTTGAATATGATTTTATTTCTAAGCATTTCGCAAGTTTCACACAACTGCAAGCCATATTAAGATATTTACCCTCTTTGATTTGATGACTTGCAGTTAATCAATGAGCCAAATTGTATAAAATGCTCTTCAAACCATACTTACACCAATCCAACTGAACGCTTGACTTAAAACCTTGTGCGAAAATGTGCATAATAAAAATATGTGGCCGAAGCCAAAACAAGCAAGATAAAGTTGCACATGTAGAAATTTTGATTAAGTAAACTTCTAATTGGTAAACCATTGAGGAATAACCTCCAGGCTAGAATTTGTTAGCAAAGCAAAAATCACGAACATGTGACGAATTAGATTAGTGATATGATTTTCATTCGATTAAATTAAATGTCAGAAGAGGACAAACATCCCTAGATAAAGTATAGGATAACCTCTCCATAAAAAAAGTGTGGAATAAAGAGTTATAACTGATGTGAGAAATCTAACCACAAGATTAAGTTGTGGTACGTGCAAATGCAACCTCTCATTTAGCAGCTATGCTTAATATCTCACATTCATGATTCATTGTCTTGTAACTATATATCCTATGACTTGAAGTGATCCACTACAAATAATATGTTTGGTTCTCGAAAATTCTATATAAAGTGGAATTGTACACGAGCTTTCCAGAATCCTCCATCACTCATTTCCAAACTTATATATATCAAAAACTAAACAAATTCACTTCATAAAAAACGAGCAACAATTAATTATTCATACACTTGTGATTTTTGTCTCAATAGACAAAATGGTGCACTCTTTAGCCTCAAATCTTGGTCTTAATTTTTCCATGATTTCCAAGAGTTTATCAAGACAGACTCATTTCCTTCGAGCCAGAGCCATGACAGGTGAAGCAAGAGAAAAACTTGACCATGTCTCAAGATCAAACAACATTAAACCCCACCAGTCCCAACCTAAGAAGAGAGTTTTTCCAGCTGCACCGATAGGGTTATGGGATCGATTTCCTACGACAAGGACAGTGCAAGAGATGATGGAAACAATGGAAAGCATGATGGAAGACCCGTTTGCAATGAGCACAATTGAGTGGCCTTCATCGCCGCTACCGATTGAAGGAGTAGGTGGGTATAGAAGGAGGGGAAGAACACCATGGGAGATTAAAGAAGGAGAAAGTGAATACAAGATGAGGTTTGATATGCCTGGTATGAACAAAGAGGATGTTAAGGTTTGGGTGGAAGAGAAGATGCTGGTTGTGAAAGCTGAGAAAGCACACAAGAAGAAGAATGATGAAGATGAAGAATGGTCTAAGAGCTATGGTAGGTATAGTAGCAGAATTGCTTTGCCAGAGAATGTGCAGTTTGAGAATATTAAGGCTGAGGTTAAGGATGGTGTTCTTTACATAACCATTCCTAAGGCTACCACTTATTCCAAAGTTCTTGATATTAGTGTTCAATGACAATGATTCATTTTTTTCCCTGGAGTTGTTAATTAGGCTTTTGTTATTTTTTATATATATTTAGATTTTTATATTGTTTTACGAACCCCTTTTGTAAGATGTTTGAATTTGGTTGTGATGAAGCACCTCTATTGTGGAGGGAAGTCACTTATGTTATGGCGCAGCTGTCTCTGCTGCTACTTCACATGTGAATATAAGAAAACTTTGAATGGAATTGAGTTCTCTTGGAAAAAGATTTTATTGGTGTTTTCTCGGGGACTTCAATACTATTATTAGTGCTCATGAGAAATATGCCAGCCATTTAAGGGAAATGTTAACTGGTGCTTCATAGCAAAAATCTTGAGTAAACTGTTAAATTGATTTTTATCTTTGCAAGTCACTTTCAAATTAGTCACCGACTCTATTAATATATCAAAATAGTTTGTGTCAAAAGTTTCTCAATTAAGTCCCTCGTTATGTGACAAAAACAAAGAGAAAGTGATTTAATTGAGAAGTTTTTGACAATATTTCAAAATAGTTCATGTTTTGTCAAAAGTTTCTCAATTAAGTCTCTCGTCATGTGACAAAAACTTAGGCTATATTTGGATTGATGGAGAGTGGTGGAATGAAATAGAATGGAGTGGGATAAAACTATGTTCCATTGTTTGGTTTTGCAAAAAAGGAATGGAGTGTGATGGAACTCATTCCATCCAATACCACCCATTAAGCCAAATTTTCATTTCCCTCAATTTGGGGTATATCCAATGGAATGGAATACATAAATATTACAATGACAACTATGCCCCTGCCTTTTCTATTTCATCAACTATTGTTCCTCCTTTCTTCGTTTTTTTCTCCTTCTTATGTTCACTGTGTCTTATTTCTTCTCGCCTTTCCCATACTTCATACTACTTTCCCATTTTGTTTCCCACATGCTTACTTACTACCGCAAAGAAATTGACTGGCAAATTATTATGCAACAATCGTAAATTATGTAGAAACCATTGTTATGCACCGCACAATTATCTTCAATTGTAACTAATTAGTATTATACGTTTTTTTGCCGTTTATGCTTATTATGAACATGTATTGACTTGTTTATTCTAACTAATCAGTACTGAACATTTTTTTCAATTACCCATATTTATTATGGTGTTACTTGATGGCAAAATAAACATATATCGATTACACATTGATATTTAAACTAAAGGGTAAAAATGGAATAAAAAAATTATAACACGTTTTGTTCCGTTCACTTTCCAAATAATAGAGTGGGAAATTATTTCCATTCCGTCTTGAAATATCCAAACAATAGAATGGAATTTTCGTTCCATTCCGTTCCGTCCCATTCCGCTCCATTCTGTTCCGCTCCGTTAGTTTTAAGTTATCCAAACGGAGCCTTAGAGACAATGATCTAATTGAGAAACTTTTGACAATGATAGCGATTGTTTTAAAATATTAATAGAGTCAATAACTAATTTGAAAGTGACATACAAAGACATAGACCAAATTAATGGTTTACTCCAAAAATTTTGATCATTTTGAGTGCAGCCTGATAGCAAAAATCTTGTTCATTTAGACATTAATAGGTTCCAATGGATGCAAGAGGCATGTTTACACCGTCTCAAAGGTTCGATAGAGCTATTTTCAACACCTCTTAGTTTGAAAAATTGTTTTATGCTCTACTTTACCTAGGTCTCATTCATATCATCGTCTCATCTTGTTAAATTTTCAATCGGAGGTAAACTTCACTCTTTCTTTTAAATTCCAAAGTATGTGTGTTTCTAACTAAGATTGTAGTCGGGTGATTGAGTCTCATTGGTCCAAGAGTTTGGCTGGTTTTCCAATGTTTATTCTTTCTCATAAACTTAAAACGTTGAAAGTTGAGCTCAAAGTTTGGAATTTTTTTTTGGCTTAATTGAATTTTTTGGCTTAAAGAGAGGTGCTATTGATAGCAAAAATTATTATCATGAATGAATTGTGAGAGTGGGTGGATCACTTTGGTGAATTGTTTTTCATGTGAAGTAGTATTTCTCGAAATCGGATCCTCTCCAGCCACTGGAGGGTCCTATCCAATCTCGACCATTTATTTCATTCTCCTGCTTGCGATCAACGATGCTGAATGATGGATAGACGGCTCTGATCAGCGCAACACAAGAAACATGAGAGGAAGGGCGGGAGACGATCTGGATCCATATTTCTCTTTATTGAATTAAAAAAATAGTCATTTTTTATATAAAAAAATTAAACTTTTTGGTGTCTCAATTTTACATTTAATGTAGCTTTGGTCCCAACTCATATTCTTTTTTCCTAAAAAATGATGATTATTGATGCCAAGAAAGGCAAATTTTGCTCCAAAAGTGATATTT
>Ga0315913_1000235_pt1 | contig 42476 bp, 17 predicted proteins | sample MpolsnodulesMG_FD_207736 | JGI IMG/M metagenome (GOLD analysis project Ga0315913, IMG submission 207736) | Medicago polymorpha root nodule microbial communities from Los Angeles, California, United States - small nodules | ecosystem: Host-associated > Plants > Roots > Nodule | place: USA...
TGACTGATCAACTCTCCCTCTCTCCCGCTCTCTCTGAAAATTACCTTACCACCGCCGTCGTCGTTCTCTATCACCACCACCAGCGCCCACCATTGAATTGCAACCTCTTTTTCTCCATCGCCTTCTCTCTCTCTCTCTCTCTCTCTCTCTCTCTCTCTCTCTCTCTCATCTTTAACTTTTTTTCTTTTCTCTTTCCTTCTTTAGCTCACACAACCAAACCCCATCACATCTCTATATGATGTGAGTTACCCCTCTCTCTCTCTCATTGAAACTCTCTTGCCGAAATTCTATCTATCACTTTTGCAATTTGACACTGAATCTGAACAGGTTTGAAGTCGAATATGAACCCAAAGAAACAAGGGTCTGATGGTGGTGGAGTGCATTGGATATGAACAGTGAAAGTCGACGATGATGGTGGTTGTGTGAGCTCTCATAGTTAGGACATATATGACTAGATCTAGTGGTGTGGAGAACGTCGATGGTGAGGAGAATGAAGGAAGAGAGAGAAGGGTGGAGGAAGGGGGCAACGGTGGGAGGTGGGGTTAACGACGACAATGGTCTGACTGAGAAGATAGGGTGAAGGAAGAGAGAATGAGAGACAAAGGTGCTTAGTGTGTTAGTGTGTGGGGTTCATGTGGCCATATTTTAGATTTGTGTGTGGGGATCAAAGGGGTGTATGTTACCCAAGGGTGTGCATATATCTGGACTGAAAATTTATTTGAGCCACCAGAGGATTTCCTTTATTTTTTATCTCCTACTCAACCGGTTCTTCCTCTTTCTTGGATATTTACCTACTTATATCGGTTCGCCAGTTTCAAGGAGTTATAGGAGAATATGTGCGAACCAATTCGCAAAAGTACCACGATCGCTATGCAGGTACCTAAAAGATGTTCAAAAGGCTATTAAGGAGGGCAGTTTAAGCTAGCCGATAAGAGGATTGAATAGATTCCCAAAAATACGAATCATTTCCCGACCATGAAGATGGCCATGATATCATTCTTGAACCCACGTGGTTTAGAATGACTAAGAAAATGATCAAGCAGGTTTGGCATCCTAAATCTAAATCAGTCGACTCCGTACAACAGACCGATAAACACGTAAGACATAGTGAAAACCCAGTCACCAATAAATCATTAGGGATAATTCACCGTCTGAGTTACTATGCTAACCAACGACGAAGGTAGGGATAAGGTGTAGAAGTTGGATACAAATGGGACCTTGGTTGTAGATATTTAAGGTCAGTCAATCGAAGAACCAAATCAATAGAAGTTGTCAACCTTTGAAGCGTAGGATCTCTTAAATGATGTTAACTTTGGAACCACTGAAGAGCCTAGGATAATAAAATCTAGAGGGTTTATGTATATAGGAGGATAAGAAACAAATATTGTACATGTAATCAAGAATAATGGACATGTTGTATTCTACATATACTACATAAATTTAAACCTAGCTACCCGCAAGGATGAATATGGCATGTTGGTAGCCGATATGTCAGGTGATGAAGCGGCTACAATTATGGCATGTTGTATTCTGATAATGAAGAAGATACTCATAAGACAACCTTCAGATATTCAGGCGCATCGGGGATCTATAAATGGATTGTTATATCACTTGAATTGAAGAATGTTGACGCCACTTGTCAAAGACTCATTCTAATATTTTCTTTTCAACATTCAACTTTTTATTTTCGTAAAAAATGCATTCATTCTAATATTTCCTTTTCAACATTCAACTTTTTATTTTCTTAAAAAATGTATTCATTCTAATATTTCTTTTTCAACACTCTTATTTTTATTTTTAAAATACTATTCTCATCATCAGTTTTGCTCCAGAACACGAGAAAAATACGAAAATACCTCAAGCGGCGGTTAACTACCGCTGGGAGAAATTTTGTATTTGTCTCGTGTTCTGAAGCAAAAATGATGATGAGAAGAGCAATTTACTTTTTATTTAGTGAAATATACGTGATCTAACCGGTTTATGTTGACCCAATTTTCAAATGATGGACTCATATCCAAAATGGTGCGAGTCACCCTCATTCTACCCAACAAAATGGTGATTTTAAAAAAAAAAAATAGTGTCACAAATAATGTTGTTTGCAATATTCAAATACATATATTAAATTATTTATCTACACCTAGTCAAAAAAATATTTTAATTTATATGAGCTATTGTGTTTTATTTCAAAAATAAATAACTACAAAAACGTAAAAACATAAAACGGGGGTTTACAAAAGTCAAACATAAAATAATAAAATTTAAAACAATGTTCCTAAGTAATAAATGCATTTTTGACAAAAAGTATTAAATAATATTATTAATAACTTAAGTCTATGGTGGGATTGGTCTCCTTGAATTAGTTGATTCTTAAATCGGATACCAAATTTTTAAAAAAAAAAAATTAAGTCCATGAATAAAATATAATTGGTAGGGGGCCATAAGAAAAATAAACAATAAAAAATAAAATCAAAAATAAAAACCCCAAATAAATTAAATAAAATAATCCAAGACCTTCCTTGTTCCCTCTCTTCGTCGGTTATAAAATTTTCAGGTTCACATTTTTTTTTCTTTGTCACCACTTTAAGTTACTTTGACTATATATACACATTGATTCATACTCTTTTTCAATCACCTTATTTTCTTCGTTGCACTGTATTTTCATGGATCTGCATGAAACACTAAACTTGAAAATGTCATCTTGGTGGGGCCAAATCCATTCACAACCACCATCATGGAACCAATCACTGCGTTGTCTCTCCGATCAACATGAACGCCAACCTTTCCCCTAATTCTGAGCCTCTTGTTAACAATATCGTTCCTCTATCCTTGAATCCAAGCATAAGTGTTTCCTCTGACACTGGATCAATCAAGAGAAGCACTTTCATGTTGGCAACATTGCTTCGAGTTTGGGATCTGACTCAGGCCCAACACAGGCTCTAACTGCTACCTCTCATTCTTCTTCCATCGACAAGAAGAGTACTAGTGGAAGGTCTCTCCTCATGTGATCTTTGTGAATCAAGGAGAGGTATGCAATGCTCAGCTAGTAATTAGCATAACAAGGGAATCTTAAAGCATGCATTCAAGTAATCATCACATCGGTTATCACTGGATCGAGATCGGATCGTGTATAAAGCAAGTAGATTTTAATTTTTTTTCTATTTAACTCATAGTGTAAAATCTACATCATCCGATTTTGATCCAACAACCACCAATTTAGTAATTGTGTGAATGTGTAAAATCTAATATTGTCAAGCCCATTCCTACTATGTCGATGTACTAGCAGCTATGGGCTCGGATGGGCTTTTAAGCTCACTAGTAAGAAGCAAGTTATTTACATGATGATTGTTCAAAGTTGTGCTGCATGTTGGATTTGGAAATGGTAACATAAATAATTGGGACAAACTTTAAGGGAGTTTATCAATTAGCTTTATATATGTTTTTCTGTTGATTATGGTTTTCAAATAATTGATGAAACATTGCCAACGAGGGTCACTTTTGGTAAATTATTTTATTGCGGATTTGGATCTGTTTGTGACTATATTTGAAATTATATTTTATTCTCCTTCTCATTTGATCTGCATATTTTCAAATTTCATTCATATGGAGTTTTCCCCTCTTCTTTTTATTCTTTCATGTGCGTAAAGAAATTATTTGACCAACGAGAATAGAAAATAAGACGTGATATTTTCTTATTTCTCTTTGTTCAATTTCGTAGAAGCATGGCATGGGTATTCAATATGATATAAGTTCTGGAACATCCTAACTTTAATAAGAGAGTAGAAATATATTACGAAGCGTGGACCACATAAACTCCCCAACATAAGGACAAGGTAATTACGGTAAAATCGTAGCTTGTGAGCTAGTTATGTTAGATTGAGAGAAGTGTTTTTTAAGGGAGAAAGGACTTATAATTTTCATAGTTAAAAAAAATCAAGTACAAGCAGTATTTATAGATATATTTAGACAACTCTAGATTTTAATTTTATGATATTCTATATTTAAACCCCACTTCAAGTTATTTTCTATGTTTTATGTAGTTCATAATATTTATATAGATACTTTAAGAAGTTTTATATTTATCATATTTCAATTTCAAAGTATATATTAGGGGTGGGCAAAAAAACCAAAAACTGAACTGAACTGTTGAACTGAACTGAACCCAAAAAAACTGAACTATTACTAACAGTTTTGAAACTGAACTAAAACAGTTCAATTCAGTTCAAAACAGTTCAGTTCGATTCGAAACAGTTCAGTTCAGTTCAGTTCGGTAACTAAAATTCAATTTCATTTGTTTTTTTCATATTTTTTTCAAAGGGATCAATAATAACAGTTCAGTTCAGTTCGGAACAGTTCAGTTCGGTTTGAAACAGTTCAGTTCAGTTCGAAATGCAAACAGTTCAGTTCAGTTATTTTAAATTTAGCAAACAGTTCAGTTCGGTTCAGTTTTCATCCCGAACTGAACCATACCCACCCCTAGTATATATAACTTGTTTCTCTTTTATTGTCAAATCTTATTGTTCACGCAAAGTCTTGCACTAATTCATTCAAATTTCTAGTCTAATGGTGATTCAATGTAGACATCTTCAAGATGATTGTTTAGCAATGTTGACTTCAAATCTAATTGGTAGATTTGTTACTTGATTCTGAATCAAGCAAAGTCTAATTTATGGTTTTACATCTAGTGTTTTGGCATTAAGTCTTGTTTTGTGTATTTCCACCTCGCTATAAGCATTTTTCTTACCTTGTACTCTCATTTGACTTCACCTTTTGTCTTTCATAGCTTTACCAAGATCTAATTGCGCATTATATGTTAAGCATTATATGTTAAAAGGAAACACAACTCCTCCAGGTCGATACTAACTTCATTAGTAATTTAAAATGTGAAATATGTACTTTATCTTACTTGGCCTTTTGTTTGAGCTTTCTTCTTGAAAATTAGATGATAGAAAAGTTGAATGAGGTGGAATTTATTTTGGCAATAAGTATTATTTTGTATTTTTTTCACCTCTCTATTAGTATTATAGAATAGCATAGTGAGACACATTAACAATTTTTTTAAGGTGCATTTAACAAATAACTTAGTCTTTTAAGTATGTGGTTAGATATCTTATTACATCACTACCAAAAAAGATATCTTATTACATATTAGTATATATAGAAGAACATCGGTTGGAGAAGATCACTCCCTTTAATAGAATCAAGGCCGAACTTAGACATAGGTCAAGAGTGGGACGGCTTAGGTCCCAGCCCTGTAGGGAATGGGTGTATATAGTAAGGCTTCATTTTATGGCGCTGTATATAATAAAACATATAAAAAGGTTTCAATAGACTTAAGCCCAGTAGCTCTATTTTTTTTTTTGCAAAACTATTCAAAATGCCCCAAATCTTAACAGGCTTAAGCCCAGCTGACATTCAACTTTTATTTTTGGAATTTCTTTTCTCACCCTACTCACTTCTCAAGTGTCTTCAAATTGATCATTTTTTTCGTTTGGATTTTATAATTCGAAGCTTATTTGTTGTACTTTGAATTTTATAATCTAAATTGTGATTAAACAGTGACATAAATGAATATTACAATTTAAAGAGACATAATACAAATTGTCAAGAATTAATCACATTTTATTATTTGATCAAGAATCATAATACATTTTTTTTTATGAAGAGAATTCATAATACATTTAAATTAACATAATATTTATTACAACAAATTATTTGATCAAGAATTCATGAGAATCAACTATTAATTTTATTGTTGTTTATATGACAATTACTTTTATGAAAAATATATTTGAGGAATCGAACACATTTAAAATGATTTTGTATCTCAAAATTCTCGAATAAATTGCAATCTTATGACTTCTCGTTAAAAGTGAAGCTTCTTTTTTTGTCAATATTTTGGAAAACAATGTAGATTCTTAAGGGTGATCTATATATCCTTCTTTTATTAGGCCTGATTTTTTTGTATACGTTTGATATGCCTACGTATCGTTTTACTTAGCTTTGTTAGGTTTGGTTTGACCTCTAACATTTTTTGTTTTGTTATTCTTTTTTATTATTAGTACATAGGGTGAGGTGCATTTGACACATGATGTTTTGAGATGTCACCATAAGTAAAGTGTGTCACATTCATTGTTTATCAAGAAAAAAAATTATGAAGTATTATTTAAGGGATCCTTTTCTCAAACTTAGCCTAAAACTCATAAAATTGTTGTGTGCAAGTGTAAGTTATATATCCCATATCAGATAGAAAAGTAAAGGTTTAACACCTTATAAGTAAGAGGACACATAAATCCATTGTCTTAAGATTTTGGGTAAGAATGTGACGTCTCTCACTAGTGTGTTGTTCTAGCCTCGATGTGGACGGTCTCCCAGTCCCCTCGTAACCCAACAAAAATGATATGAATGACTTTGAATAGAATTTATATTTTGAGATATTAGTCTTAGTTTTTATTGGAAGTCCATGCGCAACAAAAAGAATGTGCCAACTAGAGACTTGACTCATTTAGTGTGTGTTTAAATACATGTTTGCCAATCTAATACTGCGTTCCAATATACAGTTGTTGTGAAAATTCTGAAGTTAGTATATCAAGCTCCTGCGTTGTCATGGTTTTCAACACGATTTTGTCCAAATCCGACGTCATTCCAAATTAGTTCAGGATATGTAAAAAAATATGTAATTAGATGAAGGTAGTTGCTTCCCCTCGGTCCTACAATATTATTCCCACACCTTTGAAGAACCTGTCCTTCACTCTAGAGGCATGGACTCACATGGACCCTATCCATCCACACTGCAAAATGCAGGTGAGGTGGACGCATGGAAGGTTGCTGGCAAAAGCTGCAAAGGTTGTTTTAAGTGTTAGTTATATTTTTTGAGTGTGTTTATGCGGTGATTAAATATGTTTTTAACTGAATATTAATTTTTTTTTGTAAGTTTGAATTCAAAACCTTTAACTATTTATCTTTTAGTACGAATCACTTGATTTACTCAATTCCCTCTTAAATAAATGTAAAATAATTTATATTTACACAAACTCATATCAAAGTAAGTTGATCAATAAATTAAAAGCTAAAAGACAATTACAATTTATAAAAGTCAAAAGCTTCAAATTTTCAATTTAAGTTTAGAGCTTATTCCACGTTAAACATGCAAACATATCAAAATTAATTATAAATATCCTAAATTCAATTTTGACTTGTTGAAAACATACTCTTCATTATAGAAGATACAGTTTATCATTATGGAAGATCCAAATCTAAAATGGAAATTAGAATATAGAGTTCAAACTAAATTCTCCTCAATATATATTTAACCACGTCGTACGTGTAACAATAAAAATTTATTTTATATTTCTAAAATCACCATCAGTCTCATCACTCATAGATTCAAACGTACATACTTATTCGCTACAGAATGGCAACACTGTGACATGAAGGTATCAAAGAATATGCCAAGAGACAAAAAAAGTTGGGAATAAAGAAACAACGTCCGTAAATAAGTAAATAAAATAAGTATTGTCATCATTCATATTCATAAAGTATTTACTAACATGTGATATATCAGTAAAATAAAATATAATTTGTTAAAGCCTGCAAGGTTCTGGTATGAACGACAAACACTCATGTCATGTCATGTGCCAAATGGACCCATATCCATCATCCATGGCCTCTTGGCTCTTGCATTATCACGTTTTCTAAGCTTTGAATTTTGATTAATGTCCCCATATCTTTTTTAGAAAGGGTAAAATGTATGGTCATACTTTCATATACGTGTAATTTGTATTTTTTGTATCCTTTTGAGCACGTGCTTATTTCGTTTACAGTCTATTCTTTTTTCTCTTATTTTTATTCTTGGACTCATCCATTATCAACAACAACAACAATCATGGATATTAATTAATTATATGTGGGGTATGCTTTTAAGGGTAAGGGTGATGGTTTTTATCTTTCAATAAGTGAATTAAGGGCTTTGGTTGGTGTCATTTTCTCACAGCAAAGTTTATTATTCTAATATATACTCGATTATCAACAGCGACGATCAACTTTTATGGCAGATTTGATAGATCAATTAATTTGAGTTAAGAGATAAAGAATTTGAGATATTGAGTTTAAATTTAGATGAAGGTGAAAAACTTATATAATAACTAATTATTAATATTTATCGTTAAAAAACAGTCAAATTTTATCTCACTGAAGTTAGGCTGTAATATTCTACTTATATATCATAATTTTATCCATATATATATACACACACACTAGAGACAACTATATGAGTAAAAGTCAAAATCTATTTATCAAATTGGATGTCAAAATGGGTATTGCTAACTTTTTTTTTCTTACTAAAAGTGATACATTCATTCAGATTGGTAAAAATTACATGAATCAAGAACAATATAAATTTCCAAATTGCTAAAACCAAGAAATGATTAAATTATAAATAAACTCGCAATATTCATGTTCATAGAAATAAAAAGGTGTGATGGTTATAAATATGACAAGAAAAGGTGTTTAGAATATTCATACAAACTAAGAAGTCACAAACAAACTATAACCCCAGAAGAGAAACAACAATCCAAAGGTTCACAAGGTACATCACACAAGCACTCCACAAACACCTTATCCATTAAAAAAAATCCTTACTTTCCTCTTGAACAAGACACTCCTCAACTAACTTGTAAGCTGAATTAACAAAAAAAAAACATCTATTTTTCGACTCCACCCCCAAGCACCATTCCCTTCACACCTTTGATAATCTTTGCTTCCTTTTGGTTTGAAATTGCACACAATGTGGAAATTCGCTTTCCTGAATTTATCATGTATTTTTTGTCACATTAAGGTTTCTTCTGCTTTTAGCGTGTTTAAATTTTTCTTAAGTCTTAAGAGTAATTAAATGTTTTATCTTTTTTTTTCATTTTAAAATTAATGTTTTTTAAGTTGTGTTATACTACTTTTTTATTATTTTAAAAGTTATCAATATATATTTTTATCATTATAATTTTAAATAATTCTATCATTTATATTTTGGATCTCCATCTTATGAACCACGTCGATTTATAAAAAAAACATTTCAATTTTTACTTTAACTTTAAAGTATTTATACATTTTAAAATAGGAAAATGTTAACATGTGTCTTTAAGGCACGTGTTAAGAAACCCAAAGTATAAATATCTTGCACGTTGTGCCAATTTAATTCTGAAAAATCGATATAAAAGCCTTTATATTTTTAAGTCCTAACTAACATTTGATGATGAATTATTGGTAGTAATGAAAAATACAATGAATAACCAAACAATTAATTGAGCTCAAAATAATTGAGGAACCTGAATCGATTCTAAGAAACATACAACGAGTAGTACTCATAAATGCCTTAAGAAAAATGTTTAAAAAATTCAATTAAACAAATTAATTTGTTAAAAAACTTTAAATATTTTAATTTTTAATACATTATGTATTAGAAATGTAAAATCTTCTTGTTTTAAATTATCAAACAATGTTCCTATATATATTCCCCATTTGCATTGCCAAACACAAAATGGGATTAGGTCCGGTGGACCAAGCAATCAAATGAGAACGAATGAGTTAGGTTACCTAAATCCACCAAGAAAATTGTTTTTTTAACATCCATAGCTTCACATTAACACAAGTAAATTACGTTAGGGCCCCCAGAGATAGTTAACTACCGGTGGGAAAACCGGCAGCAGTCAACTGCTGCTGGCCTCAACAGTAGTTAACTGTCATTGCTTTTTTTCCCCCAAAACCAGAAATAGATGGAGGAATATATTTTTGTGGTGAAGGAATATTTGTCCACCTCCAAGGGTGATTTGGGTACTTGTTGGGAAAAAATAGATGAGATGTTGGCAAACCAATTTGGGGAGATACAATCATCGTTTGGTAGGAGCGTTACGGTCTTGGAACATCGATACAAAGATGTCACTTTGTACTCCGGGTTGGAAGGTCACATGTCTAGACAAGTCATAAGCTTTATTTTTGTGGAAGAAGAGCGTGCTAGGAAAACCTTGTGCATCGAGAAGAAAAATTGTGGTTCTGTTCAAAGAACGTCGTATGGCCTACCTTATGCATGCTTCATTGCTATGAAAATCCGTCACAACAAGCCCATTCGATTGGATGAGATACACCCGCATTGGCATAAGTTGTATATGGGTGGAGAAGAAAGTAATGAAGATTTGTTTTCGGTCGCGGAGGAGTGGCGTGGTATCCAAGAACGTCCCGAAAGAGTTCCGTTCCAAATGAAACTAGAAATCAAAGAGGGTTTGCGGTTGTTAGCGTTTCAATGTTGTCACCACCTTCAAGAAAGGTGCCAACCAAAGGAGCTCTAAAAAACATCAAAACTACACCAAAAACGACACGTAGGATCCCATCTTCGTGGGAGACTATCGATTCTCAACATCTAGAAAGTCAATCTTCACCACGAAAAAAATCTTCACAGCCTAAAAGAAAAGGTGCTCGCATTGGCATTTCTCCGGTTCCGGATCCTAAGCCTAGCTTGGTTTCAAGAAATTATGATCCATCGAGTCCTATGTATTACATGCCAAAATTCATGAGACCATACATTGAGGGAATTGTGGATGTTATTGGCGATGGACATTGTGGGTTTAGGGCTATAGCCGAATCCGTGGGTTTGGCGGAAGAAGGTCACGTTATGGTACGGAGACCACTTATTAAAGAGTTGAAAGAGCATACGAACAAATACAATGAGATATATGTGAGCGAGCGCTGTTACAACTACATCGTGGATGGATTGCATCCTCCCAAAAATGCTAGTAGTTTTGCACCTCCCGACAAATGGTTGACATTGCCGGATATGGGACACATCGTTGCATCTTGTTACAATAGGACGGTGTTAGTGATGACCACCCTTGATATTGGAGTCTCAGAGACTTTTTTCTCACTTAGAGGTAGGCCTCCGGTTAACCCGAAAAGCAACATGATTTTCCTTGGTCTAATCCTAAATCATTTTGTCCTTCTTTCGTTGAAAGATGGCTGCCCACTACCTCCATCATCCACGGAGTGGAAAAATCACAAGAGCATCGAGGCGGCAACATGGGAGGATGAATTTTTGGATCAACACGATCGTTTCTGAACACTCATGGAGATTGAGCTACGAGAGAGACCGGTTCCACCAAAAAACCAACAAATCAAGACAATCCTATTTTGTTGAATGACACTCCGGTTAAAGCAAACGAAGACTTTGAAGATGTTTTGGAACATTTAGATGATTTAATTTCATTAGGTGAAATATGACACTTTTAGGTCGGTGTTCATCCGTTTTTTGGTCGATATGCGCCGATGCCTTTTTTTGTGATATATAATGTAATGACCATTTTTTTGGATAATATGTACTTAACCTTTAATGAATTATATATATATATATATATATATATATATATATATATATATATATATATATATATATATCAATATATTTGAGTTTCGCATTTATTATAAACTCATGTACTTTACGTGTAATGTGTTGCATAATGTGGAAAATTTGACGAATTTCAAACAATTGTGAAGCGTTAACGCATTATCGGTTTTGTGTAATGTTACCGAATAATTGATAAACTATAAAATATTGATGTTTGGGATTGCTGGATGTTGTTGTTTCAGTTTGATTTCATGCAAAATTGCTGTTTGAAATTACAGGTACAAACATGCCAAAATGACTGGAAAAACCATTGCAGATGCACTGGTTCTGTTTACTGGTGTGAGCGACAGTTAACTGTTGCCGGTTCCTTGGGCGACAGTTAACTGCCGTTGGAGACTTTTAAGTAAATTACTTATGGCAATGTCAACTTTTCTATGTCAAAAAAGCAATTTTCATCCACCAAAGCACTCCCCAATCATCACTTTCTATTCAAAATATTTCTTAAGTTTAATTGTTACAAAAGTCTTTAAATTACATGACATTTTCTAAATAGATTCACGGACTTTCTTTTCTTGAGGGAAAATTGATCCACGAGCTTAAAAAGTTTATACTTAAATTCTAAATTTATGAATAATTTGTAATTCGACATCTGAAGTAAATAACTGCTCAAAAAATAATTATCAAATAGTTTTTAGTAAGATTCTAAATATTTAAATAACTTTTAATTTGGTCTTTGGATTTAAGGACCAATACAAATTATTTAAAATTTTAAATATCATGGTTATAAATTATTTAAAAGTTTAAAAGGGAATTAATTAAATTAATAATTCTCGGACTCTTCCAAAGCTATGTGTTCTCGGATGGTTCATGGGAAAAGGAAGCATGAGATACAAGATATTTCAACTATTAAATTTGTGGCGGATTGGAGCATTACCTTGGTTTTCCTCTTGTCAAGGGTCGAGTTTGTCAAAATGTATATAATGACGTTGTCGACAATGTTTCAAAAAGGCTAGCTACTTGGAAAGGAAATATCTTGAATAAAACAGTCACAACAGTGATTCCCGTTTATAACATGCAACTTCACTGTCTTCCTACTTATGTTTGTAACAGGTTACATAAGATGACAAGGAGTTTCCTTTGGGGGGGCGATGGAATCTCTCGAACTTGGAATCATGTAAATTGGAATATGGTTACAACCCTTAAACGCTTTGGTGGCCTAGGTATTCGTGAAGTTAGACTTACTAATTTAGCTATGCTTGGTAAGTTAGTGTGGAACATGCTTCATAATAAAGGGTGAAAGTTCTTGCCCATAAATACATGTGCAACACGTCTTTATGGATGAATAAGAAACATAATAAACCCTCAATCACTTGGTGCGGTATTCAACATGCCATTACAAATTTTGTTGCATGGTATAGTTTTCGTGTAGGCTCCGGAGACTCATCGATTTGGAATATTGATTGGACAAAACTCGCCCTCTGTCAATTGGTCTCATTTGTTAACATTAGTGACTCAACTATGTGTTTGAAGGATGTGTGGGATGATGGTAGGTGAAACTTGCAAGATCTTGCCACTATGATACCAATTGATATTGTTTAGTATATTCATCAGCTTCCAGCTCCTAATAACTTGGATGTACGACTTCAAGATGCGTGGACTTGGAAGCATACCAAAAAAGGTGAATATACTTGCTTAAGTGGATACTATTGGCTTCTTCAACAAAATAGAGATTGAAATGTGAATTGTAACATGAATTGGCTTTGCCACCTTAAAGTATCAGCAAAGCTCCTAGACTTTCTATGACTTTGTTTTCATAATGTTCTTCCTATTAATGTCCGTCAGCATCATTGCAGCATGGTAGCTTCTCCAAGCTGCACCCGTTGCTCTTCACCTGTAGAGGATATTCTTCATTGTTTACGTGATTGCCCGCACTCTAGAGAGCTTTGGCTTCGATGTCAAGGTTTGGCTTCAGAAGATGACAAAGAGTACTTCCTCTATTTTGTTTATTACAGGAGTATGGTATGCTTGGTGTTGGAGAAACAATTCCATTTTTGAGGATCAACATTGGCGTATTCAAGATGTGGTGCGAAAGACCTTTTTGTTACATGAAGAATGCATTTCTTACTATCCCAATCTTGATTTGAACTCACACTCATCGCGCCTCTTAGCTCATTGGATTTTGGTTGCTTAGGTGCTGGTGGTGTTGTTCGCAACCACGATGGAGATTGGATAGCTGGTTTTTCTCACTATGAAGTTGGAGGTGATGCGTTATTAGCTGAGTTACGTGCTACCCAGATAGATCTTGATTTTTGTGGTAAAAAAGGATATGTCAACATTATTTGTGAGAGTGATTGTTTGGAAACAGTTGACCTGATTATTGTTGGTCGTGATCATACTTTGCACACTTATGCTACTGATGTAACGCCCCAGATTTTAATCCAAGACATTACTTAAAAATATTTATTCTTCAGAACGTATTAGACTAATTTATAATTTAATAAACTATTAAAAAGAAATAAATATGAAATATATCTAAACATAACTATTAAAAAGAAACTAACAAAAAATCGTTCTTTAAATTGATTATCTACAAATGGAAGAAATTTACATCCGAATTTTTGTTAATGAGTTAATGCTAAAAATATAATACACATTAAAATTACTTTTTCAATAAAAACCCATTTTCTTTTCGCCGCGTGCAGTCAATCAACTTCATCACCCATATAACTTCAATTCATCATTGATACCTAAAATGTTGGTTTGTAAGGGGTCAGTATTCCTAAACCACAAAAATACAATCATATAGACATAAAACACAAAACAAAGAGAACAGTAAAACACTCACCACATAAAAGTCAAAAGCTCAATATAAATAAGAGAAACTAAAATATGAACTTTATGCAAATGATGCATGAGATGCAACTAGACCATGATCCGGATATCGCCCCAATTGGCATAATAATATAATCGCCCCATTTGGCACCTAAAGACAAATCGCCCCGATTGGCACACTGATAATCGCCCCAATTGGCACACTGATAATCGCCCGATTTGACACCTATGACACAACTATATGACATGCTATGCATGATGTATAATCTTTTAAAATCATTATCACTTTCACAACTTCAATCAAAATTTAAACTTTTTTTTCAAAAGCTTCATCAAATCATCTTTTCTTGAACACAACGAACTCAAACACAATGCCATGCTATGCCACAAAAGATGATACTATTCCATTGAAATGCAATAAAAACATATATTCCATTCTTTTATTTATATTCAAGTTTTCTCCTCTTTATTAGGATAAGGGTTCTACGTTCAACTTAACTTATGAAATTATGAATATATAATTGTACGGAATACCGCCCTTACCTCTGGTGTTTTTCCTTCAAGATAAGAATGCCCTAAGATTGATTCCAAATCGAACACACGAGCAAGTTATGAGGTTCTACATAATAATAGAAGTAAAAGTAAAGAGATTGATAGTTGTGTTTTGGTACACGGCACAATGCTAAGGAAAAATGACTTAACATTAGAGTATGAACAAAAGAATGGAAGAGGGGAGAAACATGGCTTTACCTTATGATATTGCACAAAGGTAAAAACGGTTGCAGGAACATGGAGACATTGGATGATGATGGTTTGGGCGTGTAGTGCTCTGAGAGGGTTAGGTGTCTTCATGTTTCCCTTTAGTTAGTTGATGCTTCAAAATTAGGTGAATTATTAGGATTAGGATTTTTGAGGAAACCGTCGGTGTAACAGGTGCAGTTACTAGGTTTTCAATAATAAGACTTGGGATAAAAAAGGGAGTTGGGTGTGTACTGCTAATGGGATATTTTCAATCTGACATGGGAAGCTCTTGGAACGTTTTTCCTATTTCCTTGGTCTGATCTGGTTTAAGTAATATTAGCTAGGTGTGGCTTGATTTTAGGAACACAATAACTATTTTATTTACCCCACAAATCAAGGCAACAAGGTGGCATGTAGAGAACAAATTCTGCACGTTGGATGACCCTCCATTGGCAACTAAAACTCTAATTAATATTATTATAATATAATTATAATAACCACAATAAAAGGAAATGGTTTGTCATCAATTGTTTCTCCTCTCAAGCGAGACCACTAAATCCGAGAAATTAGGAGGTCATTTGCACCGTATTTAATTGGGCACTAGGCAAACAAATATAACGTGTTTATTAATATGGATGACCATGTCAACATAAGGACTAATTATTTCTTTCAAGAAAACATAAAGACTAATTAATATAATTCAAAAGCAAATCACAATTAAAAATATCACCACAGAGAACTAGAATAAAAGAAATCATGTAAGATATAATTATCATATTTTGTCGCACCAAATTGATTAATAAAAATGAAGTAGATGGGATAAGACTCAAGTTCTAATTGATTAATTAACCAAAGTAGAAAATGTCAAGATTTTCTTAAATATTTTACGCATAAAATAAGTTGTAGAATAAATTATGAATCAAGAAAATATTACGAATGATATATACAATGTATAGAAAATATCGGAATGTTAGAACTGACATTCTTCATATTAGAGATGCTTTATATAGGAATGGAAATACAACATTGATACATGTTCTTAGGGATCAGAATATGTGTGTCGATTTTATGGCTAAGGAAGGATCACATGCGAGGTGCTCGGCTCACTAGATATGTCCTCCGTCTGGCATGGAATCTCTCATCTTGAGAGATAAGCTTGAAACTTAATTTCGTCTTCTCTTTTTTTTTTCTTTTTCTTTTGCCTCGTTACCTTGTAACACTACCAAAAAAGATAATTCTCGGACTCAGTTACAAGGTTTTTTTTATGTAGGGACTTACTTACGAAATTCTTGAACATTTGTAAATCCAGTCACAATTTTATTTTTAATTTTAATTCAAGATACCTATCTAAAAGATCCGAAACATTTCAGAAATCTCTAGCAAAATTATTACTTCATATTCGTGAATTTAACTTAGTTAGTAAGAACATATTGCATAGTATATATAAGATTGGGGTTTGAACCCCAAACTCCCCATTTATTCACCTCAAGAGGTGAGTTTCATGTTAGATATTTAGGTCTAAATAAAACAGATTTCATAAAACATGTTCAATCATTATAAATCAATAGTGGAAGCAATCAAAACATTGAACATGGTTATGATCGGATCTACACCATGTTTGATTTATCAAGGATATTAATAATTAAAGGTATTTTGAATACTTGTATCAAGCTTTGATGGCATCCCTCTTGTCAACAATGATAACAAAAGAGAGGAGATGATCTGAAACACACAATGGAGTTAGTGCCGACTGATTTGGTTCTTCCTCAACCAGTACCTTTATGCCTAAGTTCTCTTCAGACGGAGAGAAGAAAGAGTTATTTGATCGAATTTTTTTATTTCTCCATATGACTACCAAGTGGGTTGAAATACTTAACAATTTATTTAGTTAAAGATTCTTTTGAAAGAAAAAAAGGTCTAAGATAATATGCATATGCATTATTAAGTTGTGACAACCATTTTCAATTTTTATTTATTCTTCAACAAAGTCAAGTTCATTTTATAAAAGGTTAAAGAGAACTATCAATCTATCTTTATCAAATACATTTTTTTTAAAGAAATTATCAAATACATACTTATTATGATATTTATGACTGGTCTCAAATTATTTGTGTTTCGGATTGGGTCTAGACTCATTTCCTAAATTGATCGGGTCACTTCAAGCCACTAAAACATACACAATATATAAGATGGATTTGCCATAAATCAATATGATTAGGGTTGTGTAAGTCAATTTGAACCATTCATTACAAATCCAAGATTGGCTTTCTGTAATATGCTCACATGTGTCGCTTCAGGACACCTGCCTATATTAGGGTTAGACGGGTCAAAAATCATAGCTTACCACTATAAAGGCTAACTCATAGCTTCCTTCAAGTACACACCTTCTACTTAAAAAATATCACATATTCGGCATATTCTTACTTGATTGTTGGAGTGTTTATAGATACATCATCTGCTTGCTGAAAGAAGGAAGCTATCGTTCAAAGTTTGAGATTCCAACAGTTATCCGTGCAATCATCACAAAGTCGTTGATTTCAGGTCGTGACAAATCTTTTTTTTTGAACGAAGGTCGTGACATATCATTTGTTGGTTTAGAAAACCAAGAGAATATTTATTAATTTTTTTAATAGGGAAATGTTAACTTGTGTCTTTGAGGCATAAGTTAAGAAACTAAATGTAGAAGTTTTTTTAAAAAAAGTTGTGCATTTAATGTCTTAAAAGTTTCAAAAGTTATCTTGTCAATATAAAATTTATTTTTTAATTCTATTTTAAGCTATTTAACTTGTGCCCTTGCTCCTGACCAAAAAAAAAACTTGTGCCCTTGCATGACCTTTTTTAATAATATCACTAAGATAAATAGTCCACTGAAATTAGCACATATTAGAGCCATTTATTTGCAACATTCAACAAAATTAGCAATTATACACTGAAATTATAAAAAGTAATTACTAATAAGGATTAAGCAACGTATAATATAATTTATGAAAAAAACTTTTAAATATGAAACGAAATAAAAAATATTAAGCGAAAGAGGTGTTGAGTGAGAAGAAGAAACTTCAACGCATATTGAAGAAAGAAAAATAAGCAACATATGTTTTTTTTTATTAGAGTGGGGTGTAGACATTAGACAATAATTTTTTTTTATCCATACAATTTGGAGACCCGATTTAGTTGAGCTGTTTACACTACCTTAAAACATGGTCTGAACTTTAAAGTATGTTTGTGAGTTTAATTTCAAAGGACTGCATCAATATTTAACTATATATTTAATATTTTGAATGAATAACACATACATGAGTATATAATATCATAATGCTCTTTTAATTTTTTTACCAAACTCTTTTAACTTTTATAAAATATCAAATATTATATCAAAATACTTAGCCCTCCAAAGTCCAAACTCTCTAAAAATCTACTTGCGAACCCACCCTAATTAATGACATTTATAATGAACCAAATCAGATGGATGAAGGAGTCAACATAAAAAAGAAAATTGAAGAGAGAAAAATCCTCAAAATGGAAAACGAGGGGTAGCCATAATAATTAAACGAGAAACTGTAAACTATTTTTAACAATTCAGTGATAATTTCTCTTTCATACTCACATTATGTGTTTATTTTTCCTCTCTATTCATTTGGTTATTGTGTTAATACCTCATTTTCTTTGTAAATTTATGGTTGTCCAATAAATTGTCCAACAAATAGTTGTTCAAATAACACAACTCTAATTAAACAGATAGAGACAATGTTTGTGTTTGTGGTCTTTGATTCCATATAAACTAGAAGGAATTAAATACTCCCTTTGTCTCATTGTAAGTCAGTTTTTTGTTCACTTCACACATATTAAGAAAAAATGTAGTATACGTGAAATAGAGAAAAAAATAATTTTGAGTGTCTTGTCAAGTATTGATGCATTTCTCACTATCAAAAATCCAAAATAAAATATATTGAACTTAGAGTAATGAAAATAGTATTAATTAGCATTATAATTGAAAAAAAGTAATTAATATTGCTAGGGATCATTAATAATTAATCACAACTATTAATCAAAATTAAGATCAAGTGTCAAGATTAGGAGTAACTCCAAAGTGTTACTCTCAGAGTCAACGGATGTGAATGATGGGTTTAGACCCTCTTTGTAATAAAAATAAATAAATAAATATGAACAATGTTTATTAAACTATTATTTTATTAGATCTTTTACTTTATGATAAATTATAAATTTATTAATCTTTTCAATAATTCAATTATATTATCTAACATCATTTTTTTTCACATTTTAATGTATTTTTTTCTTGAAAAGCTAAACTAACCCATCGAGATTGACATCGGGATAATCGAAACTGAGACTTTGAGAGAAACATACTCTAAGGTTTAAAACCGACACCACCAAACCAACTTAAGTAGGTTACATTTAAATGTATTATTATATATTAAAATTAAATATGGTATCTTAATTAGATTTTCTAAAATATCAAAGTGAATTATAACCTCATTTGTCCATTATCAAATTGATATATTTAATGATATATCAAACTATTTATTTAAGGGTAGGATCTTGCCAACTAGTGTTCTAAAAACATTGATTAAAAAATATTTTAATGAAAACTTTATCTTAAAAATACACATTTGTACTTTTATCTTAACAATAATTACATTTTTGCATACAAATTACTTATTTAAAAACTTTAACCAATACTTCAAAAGCAGTCGGTAACATTCTCTAAGTCTTGTATTACCCCATAAAAAAAAGTCTTGTATTATTTTACCTGCTAATTTAGATTTTGCAAACCTTACTCAATCCAATTTATTCTCACGCATATCTTTAACAAACAAACTAACCATTTTTCCTCTCCATTTTTTGAAGATGCAAGTTCTGAACAGAGGACTACAAAGATACATAAGAATCTTGCCCCCAAATGAATGGAAAAGAATGAGAAAAATCAAGAGAAATGATAAGTTTTGTAAAAATAAAAAGAGATGATAAGTTGTCGGTAAATAATTTTTCCCTCAAAATATAAACTAAAAAAAAAATTTGTTACAAATTGACAACTAAAAGATTTTTTTTTGAAAAAACAACTAAAAATTAACCAACCCCATAAATTTATAAAAATAAGATATTATTTAATTTTTTTTATTATATACAATTATATATAAACAATATTTACACTTAAATAGAAGTCAAGCGGGCAACACTAATGGACCTAGGAAACATGACATTGTTATGCATGATTTTTTAAACTCTATGTAGAAGGTCAACAACCTCTGATGCTAGAAAACCGAAAGTGTCAAAAGCAAATGATATAAAAACATGTTGATTGTCAGAACACGTTTTATCATGTTTGACGACTTTGCTTGACGTAGCTTTTAGAGCTGCATGTCCTATTTTATTGGTTTTTTTTTATCTCTTTTTGTCATTTTTTTTTGGAAGATCTGGTTTAGTCATATCTTTGGTTATAAATGAAATGCTTTGATATGGTTGTCAAACAAATTGGTAGAGACATTAAAAAGTAACATATGCGGAGTCAAAATTTAAACTTTAAAATTCTCTGCTTTTTTTAACCGATAAATTATTTGACAAAGAAAAAAAAATTGCTAAAAAAATCAATGGAAACACAAGAAAGGGCACATACCCGCTCAAAAATAGAAAGGGCACATATCATGTGGACCCTTGGCTGACTAACCGATTCGATTATCAATTTTTTTTTTTTTTAACAAATTATTGAGATTGCTATTATATCTCGTGATCCATGTATCCCGGTTGGTTTGGAGTGTGAAAACTTACTAAAAAAATTATTTGACCATATCTCGTTCCAAATATTTATAGATTCACTAACGAATGAATTTTAAATTAAATAATTACTTATTAAAAAATAAATACTATATTTCCCAATATATTAGATACACAAATTTTTATAAAAATTTATCATTTAAGATCTTTAAAAAAATCCTTTAATAACAATCATTAACATCTCCCATATTTAAAAACATAAAGATCTCAACCTTCCATTTCATCTCAAATAAAAAAAAAATATCTCACTTATTTATCAGAATATGAATATCATTTAATTTAGATTTTCAAAATATTTATAAAAATTAACTTGGGATTCGAGAGGGTGTTGGTTTGATGGATGATTGGATGATAATATTGATCGTGTGGTGGATGATGGATCTTCACTCAGTTTTAGAAGGACCCATCGTTAGATGACGTACATTTTATGGTTAGATTCAGTAGGTTATATTACTTAGTGGAGAACAAATTAGCTATTGTAATTGAAAACTATAGGATGGAGAGTGAATGGAGAGGGGTGGAAGTTGATGTTGTGGCTCTGTTTGAGAGGACTTCTAGGCTGTGGTTAAAGAACTCTACTCGAGTCTTATTTGTAAAAATCTGTCACATTTTCATTAGTTAGAGAAATAAACAAATATTTCTTTACTATTTTTTTTTAAAAAATATCTTTAATTTCTTTAAAAAGGTCGGATATTGTGCGGTGACAGTGTGCCACTGCCAATCTGCCATGCCACGATTCATTTGTCCAATGGTCTAAACAATTTCCCACGTGCAAATGTCTTCAATATTTTTTTAGGGATATTTTCAATTTTTTTTATTGTTTATAAATAGATTTGTGTTCATGGCTGAACGTGTAAGGACCACATCACATCATGATAACATTATTCATATTTTTTGTACGAAAAAAACATTAATCATATTTTAAATACTATAATAACCATATCTAACAACAGTATTTTAATAGTACAATTCCTTGGTAGGGACCTCGAAGTAAATTGACCAATGACCAGAAACTAGAAACCGTGCTATAAAGAGGATGCGAAAGCAAGCCTTGTTCTATGATAAATTGGAATACCAATCTCTTAAATTGTGAAACAAAAGTTGTTAACTTAATTTAATCACATCAATAGTCATTATGGAAAAAATAAACTCTTCTTCAAACTCATCATCAACTAGCTGGTTATCTGATCTGGTAAGAAACATTTTTTTTCTTCATAAATTAATCTAGTGATTATAGTTCTAATAATATGCACAAATGAATTGGATTTAATTATATGAATAGTTTGTATTCATTAGTTTTGTGTTTTGTTACAGCTATTGGAAGAAATGGAAATAGAGGGTTGTGATTTGTTTCAACAATGTGAACAAAACTTGTTTGGTGAAGAAGAGTTTCTTTCACATGACATAGCAAGTATTTTTCAACAAGAGGAAAATTTCCCACATCAACCTTTGTTATCTTCTGAAAGCTATTCTTCTTGTTATCCTTTAGAAAAGAATTTGGAAAGACCCAACAAAAAATTGAAAAAAAACACTACTTTCCTAGCTGTTTCTTCCCCTTCTTCTACCACTTCTCAGATTCTGTCTTTTGATTGTACCTTAAATACAAAAAAGAACAAGGTTGTTCCATTGTCACAAACACAATTACCTCAAAATAGAAAAGGGTCATTGCAAAAACAAAACATTGTTGAAACTACAAAGTCACAAGGACAAGGGACCAAGAGGTCATTGGCTCATAATCAGGACCATATCATAGCAGAGAGAAAGAGAAGAGAGAAACTCAGTCAGTGTTTAATTGCTCTAGCTGCTCTTATTCCTGGCTTGAAGAAGGTATGGTACTCTAATGTCTCACTATAAACTAACCTATTAAAAGTGAGATGGACATATTAATTTCATGTTCGGTTATAAACTCCTCCAAAAAAATGTTTGGTTATAAACAGATTTTTTTTACAAGGGGGTATAAATAGACTTAATGATGAGTTAAAAAAATGTAATATTTTTTCTATTTATGGAAATTTTTGTGTTCCATTTCAAGTTTCCAGTATTTATTATGTAGGGCCACTTTGTTTAAGATTCATAAAAATATGTTAAAAAAAACATGTTTTTTGTTTTAAACAAAAGATTTTATGGATAATGTTAACTTTTTTCCGGACATGTCTTATGCTTGGAACTTCCTTTGGGTAGTAATATAATTCATTTTAGCCTCTTCAAAAAAAAATCTTTAACTTTTTAATAAATTGAATTCACATAATTTAAACCTTCCTCAATTTTTATTTATTTATTTTAGATGCAAAATCAATTCCACGAAAAACAAACTTATCAAACACAATTTTACATCTCACAGATCAGTTCTAGTTGCTCTAAACATGAAACCCAACCTAAGTAGTCATGTTAGCTATTCATATGATGTGAATTAATCGGTAAAAGGTTATTAAAACTACTAGTTAGCTATTAATTATAGGAATTTTAGCATCTAAGTAAACTTTATTATGTTGTAAAAAAATCTACAGATGGACAAGGCTTCAGTCCTAGGAGATGCAATCAAGTACGTGAAAGAGCTCCAAGAACGTTTGAGGGTATTAGAGGAACAAAACAAAAATAGTAATGTTCAGTCTGTGGTGACGGTTGATGAACCACAACTAAGTTACGACTCATCAAACAATGATGACTCTGAAGCTGCTAGTAGTAATAATGAAACTCTCCCACATGTAGAAGCCAAAGTTTTGGACAAGGACGTGCTCATAAGGATCCACTGCCAAAAGCAAAGGGGACTTTTGCTCAAAATATTGGTCGAGATTCAAAAGCTTCATCTCTTGGTTGTTAACAACAGTGTCCTACCTTTTGGGGATTCTATCCTTGATATAACCATCGTTGCTCAGGTAAAGAAATTATCAACTTTTTTAATTTAAAAATAGAGCAAATCTCCTTTTTAATCATTTAAAGTATTACTCTTTATTAATTACTTTTAAACTATATGAAAAATGTGTCAAAAGCATAAGAAAATCCGCCCTATAAGAACAATCCCTAGCATCTTAAGCTAGGACCAACCGAATGAACTTTTATTAAATTTAAATGCAATTTTCTCCATCCGATTGTATAAATCGATGTTGAAAGAGTTAGTAATGTAACTCTTCTTTAAAAATAATCCTTATTTATTAATTTTATTAGGTCTGCAGCAACTTAACTTAATAATTTTTCTTTAAAATGTTGTATTAGGTTAGCAGCAATTTAACCTAACAAATTTCATCTCAAATGCAGCGCACTAATTTAACCTAACGAATTCCCTCTAAAATGCAGCAATCCCTAATATTTCTTCCCCACTGATGAGTTTTTCATTCATATCATGTTGTGTCATTGTTTGTATATATCTATTGTTTCTATAGACTTTTTTTTTTGACAAGTTGTTGTACACTTATTTAATACGTTTACAAACAGAATACCCTAATTTCCATGCAAACTCAGCTACCCAAATTTCCATGTAAACTCGACTATATATAGCAAACCTTAAACCATGTTTCTCACAAAAAAAAATTAGACACAATCAAGTAGACACGATCAAAATTCTCAATATTTTTATGTCCAAGTGGCCAAGAATTTAGTTTCCTTAAGTAATATGAAGTTCAAATTATGTTAGTAAATTTATTTTTTTTGAGGGAAATTTATGTTAGTAAATGAAATTCTTATGTTTTACAAATGAAAAAAATAAGCACAAAATCACATGACTCAACTCAGTAGTAGAAATATGGTTTGTTTTTTCTACATCAGTTACTCTTTTTGCATATAATTTTGTATTTCTTCGTAATGAATGCTGTGTTTCAGTTACTTCTTTTGCATTGCTATCTATGAAATTAAATTAATTAACTAATCTAAAATGTATACATTACGAACTTTATTAATGTCATCATGATATGACCAATCTAATACATTTTTATCATATGACTTATTTCAATCTAATAGATTTTTATCCTATGACTTATTTCACTGCAACTTTTTATTATGGTATAACTTATTGGTGTTTGTTTTGGTTGGTAGGAGATGCACGAGTCAAAAGTCTAGCTCACCATATAAAAGTTTTGGTTGAATTAATTTCGCTTTTAAAATATATACTCACGAAACTAATCTTTCATTAATTAGACTTTATCAGCAAACCTCTAAAATTATCCACCACTTCTTTTCTCAACTTTTTCACTTCTCATAGACTTTAATTTTCTCTTACGCTTATTGTTTATGATTCTTAAATGTTGGTTTGAACAATTATTTCTATGAGTTAAAATTAAATAAATAAATAATTATTCCAACTCATAAGACCCGTGCGCACACGGGTCATCAATCTAGTAATAATCTAGAGTCATCCATATTGGAAATATATCAACCTTGTACTAAAAATGATTAGTTAACTAAGTCGCGGGGTGCATTGAAACCGAGCTGACTCAACATACTTTGAAGTCTAACACAAATTTATAGTGAAACTTTATAAAACAAATAAAAAACAACACAATACTTGTATATTTTTTGTTGAAACTAAGGTTCGAAAATGGTCTGAGGAGTATGTTAGACTTTCACTCCTTTAAAGAAAAAGAAGAAGAGTATATCAGACTCTAATCTAGATTAACTAAGTTGTGCAAACATCAATAACTAATATATCATATTATATATTTATAATTATATTATATTTATTTGAGGTCTTTTTTTTCCCCTAAATTTTGAGGCTTAATTGAAACCTTAATTTAGACTGCTTGGGACATTTATTCAATGGTAAAAAGTCATAGGTTTTTTTTTGAAGGAAAAAAGTCATAGCTTTTGTTTTATTTTAAAAACAAAGAAATTGTTAAATTTATAAAATTTAACATTATCAGATAAGAAAAAGATAAATTCCAAGAATTAAAAAATGGAAGTCATATTAACACTTCATCATATAAAATTAGGCAAGATATTTTTTGATAAAATGAAACAGGGGGAGTAAATAGAGGAAAATGATGCAACAATAATATTTTTTTCTTTTCTCAGTTTGTCCCTTTCAATCTTCATAAAATAGACTCTAACTTAAATTCTAATTTAAATATTTTTTCTTTTTTCACCCATCAAAATACACGTCACCACCTAAAACAGACTCCTTCACTAAACCGACCACTGTAAAAACGATATCTAACCATCCATCTTCACTAGTCACCCCATTGAAAAACATCCCTCAAAGATAAAACTCCCGTCCTGAACACAAAAGCTGAGCCACATCCGAAAAACTCCTAACCAAAAGATCATTCAGCTTCCACCACCTCTCGACCTCTGATCCACCGAAAGAAACCATAAAAAGCTCAAAACCAAACTTGAGCCAAAGAATTGACTCCCGATCTCGAATCAAAAGTGATCGGTCCACCAGACTTTAAGACCAAATCAAAAGAGCACCCCTCACCCCTGATACACCAGAGAAACACCAAATCACGCCTAACCAAATTACAGCTAGACACCGACTCTCGATCTCAAAGCAAAAGTAACCAGTCCACCGGAAAACGAATAATGATTTGAATGTCCTTTGTTTTGTTAAAATGTTAAAGACTACTGATATGTGAATAATATGATTATATTGATGAGTTTAATATAATTTAAAAACTATATTTTATCGCGGTAACTTAAAGACTAAATTGAAGAAAGATTAACGGTTTAATTGAGTCCTAAAATGATGATTTTTTTCCTTGTAAAAAAAATGATGATTTTTTCCCCTCCTTGTGTCCTTTTCAATATTTATAAATGTACTTGTGTCCTCTTCAATATTATAAATGTATAGTTGTTTTCCTTTTCACAACCAAATTTTCAATTGATGTGAGAAATTAATTAAGGCATATACTATTTCCCTTGAATTATTTGAGAAATGAGAAACTTACACGAATTAGTCCAAACGATTTTTTTGCAGATGGGAATGGGGTACAACTTAACCAGAAATGATCTAGTGAAAAAACTACGTGTGGCTGCAATGAGAGCCATGTCATGATTGTCCTAATGTGAATGTGGTCCCAATGGTAGATGCAACAATAATCATATGATATAACCATGGACGTACCAAACACTGATTAACTAGTAATCTGATTCAAATGGCAAATCTAAATCAACGAATGATATATAATGTTCGTGTCATCTTGGCCCTAGATAATGACTTCTGAAGAATAGAGCTCTATGAACCATTGATTTTATGATTGGTTTTTCACGAGTGCGGAAGTTTTTCATTTTATGTACTATTCACACGTAACATGAATAAAGTTCTGTACTATTCACACGTAACATGAATAAAGTGTACTATTCACACGTAAGATGAGTAAAGTTTGAGAAGAGATTCATATACTTATAACATCCTTATAATTCATAAAAAAGGACTCCTTAAATGGACTCCACATGTACATATCATTTATTTATAATTTTTTAATGAAAATATATATTAAGGACTCAATATTTTCAATAACAATACACTAATAAAAACTCCAATAAAAAATACTTAGATAGGTCCTACTAACTTTACATCATTATACAAAATTATTATTTCTTTTGCAAGTAGGACCAAACAATACATATTATATTACTTCTTTTACATGTGGACCCGTAAGTTACCCATAAGAAAGAGGGTCTTTATATAGTTGCTCGTTGCTTAATAAAGACCCATTTTTTCTTCCTCTAATGGGGGTCCTTAACAGGGAGTGATCTTTGTTAAGTAAAGAACCCCCATTGGAGATGCTTCAGAATAAACCACCAAATTGGTTTATGTCTTTGTAAGCCATTCTCAAATTAGTCATGAGTTTATTAATATTTTAAATTAGTCCTTATCATTGCCAAAAGTTTCTCAATTAGGTTTATTTCTATATTTTTGTCATATGATGAGGACCAATTTGAGAAACTTTTGACAAACACTACTTTGAAATATTAATAAAATCATAGACTAGTTAGAGAGTGTTCTACAAAGACAAGGACCAATTTGATGCTTTATTCATATATTTCGTCAATAGTGACTTATCTTATTTGATCATTTCAAATAAAAGATTAAGATTTGGCTATTTCACATAGATTTAAAAAATTGTACTCCATCCGATCCTAAATATAAGAAAAACATATTTTTTTAGGTTCATTAAAGAATTAATGTGTCTAGACTATAATATAAGCCAAATATATCATTTATTCAATGAACTTGAAAAAATAATATTCTCATATATTTAGCGCCGGAGGGACTATAATAAACAAAAGAGTAACAAACACACTAAAGTATATGTTTTCAAGTATTGGTTTATTTAATTAGATTCAATTATTATTACTATAAATATAAAATGTTCGAATTGAAAAAATTGCAAGTAATATGAATTTGATTGAATAATTGAAAAAGATAATAATTAATATTGTATTGAAAATGAGAAAATGATACATGTAACACCCTAGTTATATTAAAGCGATAAAACACGCGAATAATCTAAGTATTCAAGAAATAGACGTTACGTCTTCAAAAGATTTCCAAACAACAAACATATATAAAATTTCTCAACAGTCGCATCAGATATAAACATATATCTCCAAATCCCGACATATGGATAAAATCTCAGTCAACATAATCAATCCAAAAATAAAACATAGACTGACAATCCTACATTAGAGCCTATACTAAGACTCTAAACGGATAAACAGAGGAAGCTCCCGCTATCCTCAAGCAACTCACCAAGCAAGCTAAAATATCACTCATGCACGTCGTCTACCCATTCATACAAACAGGTAGGCAGTCAAAACCACTGGGGGTTAACTTCACATCAATCATAATCACATAAATAGTTAGAAAGATAAGCATTTAAATCAATTACACAATGGATAATTCAACTTCACAATTCATCAACACAGACCAGTTCATGACATCACCATTATGCAATTATCAATCACATCCAATCACCAAGCACACAAACAATTACGACTCATGTCTATACATGCTACGTGCCTAGACACGACTTCTATATGCATGTGGTACCATTCGTCTCCAAGGTCGTCACCTCATGATGCAACAAAAACTTCATTATCAACAGCTATAATCAACGACTATATGGATACAAGTATCTGGTCAACGACAATATGGATATAACATCCGACACGACATATGATGCACGAACGTAAGAATCAATCAACCATGCATATGTTCACAACAATTCAACGGCTATAATCAACGGCTATAATCAACATAACCTATATCATATAGTTCAACAACTTCATACAATTTCTCACAATTCAAGTAAATGAGAATAAATACATCACACCGTGATAAACATCATATTCAACACCTATCAATCATTCATGTATCTTCATATAATCATATAAAGTTATTCACAAAAGATTTGTAAAGTATTCGACCTTAAAGATCTTTTTCGGCAAAGTTCGTCTATTATTTCACAACTTTAAAACAATTAAGACAATTGAACCAAAAATCGAGTAAACAAACTCTAGTGCCTCAACTATGCATACACTTAGATCACATATGAGTGTAGTTGAGTATACATGTGCGTTTCACCGGCAAACTACGACAAAATCATCAAAATCACAAAGTTCGTCTCTCTTTGTCACATTTCCAAAAGAATTCCATTTTCGAGCAAAACTAGTTAAAACTCAATGAAACCAATCACAACAACGCTTAGAAATCATAAAATCAGTATACAACCTTAACCCCACCCCTTTTCCTTAAGAAAAACAAGTTTCTGAAAAATCGACGTTCTTGGACATTTTTCAAAAGTTAAGTTCAAATCACAAAATCAAGTCAATCTCAATCCATAAGATGTTCCAGTAGATCAAAAAGTGAAAACAGTAGTTAAACATGTTGAAAGAAGCATTTTAGAAAACTCGGATCGACCCCCAAAACCCTAAAACGACCAAAAATATGAGTTGTTGTACTGAGCAACTCGCCATGCCCACCAAATCACTCGCCGTGGCGAGCTGGACATTTCATCACTCGCCATGACGAGCTATGACAGTTAGCTCTCGGGTAAAATTCCATTTTCACTCAAAAACCCCAATTTTGAATCCCCAATGCCCAAATTTGTTCCCAATGTTTGTCCAAACGTTTATAGACATAAAAAGACACTCAAATCCATATAAAACTTGAATCAAAACATCATTCCATCACAATTCACCATTTGACCCATTTTTGTAAAACTTTCAAGAACCACACAAATTCACACCACATCTCTATGATTATGATTACCCAAGGTTTCAATCATCAACAAAAACATCTCATAACAACAACAACATCAATTAAACATGAATTCATCAACAACAATATCATACTTCACCAATTTTTGATTAAAAACACAAAGTATGCATATATATATATATATATATAATTGAGCATGTAAATTCATCATCAACAACTTAATTATCATCAAATTCACATACCCAAACATTACATCAAAGCATAAACACAGATTTCACCAATTAAATTCACAACAATCACTTTTCACAAATAAGCACTTATGGGTTTTAAGTAGAAAAGGGATTATACAAAGATTATGAGAGAATACTATCCCCCTTACCTCTAATCTTCACAAAGCTAAGCTAATGCTTCACTTTAGCTCCATTCCCTTGAATCTCTACCCTCTTCTTGCTCTCCAAGTTCTTCTCTCTTCAAAACCCTTTTTCTCTTCCTCTAGCACTTTCTCTCCATCTCTCTCCAAAACTTTTATGAAAATGAACAAATGATTCTAAGTGACCTAATTTCCTCAAAGTCTAAGGTTTAAATAGGCTCCTCACTAATGGGCTTAACCCTTTACGTCTTAATGGGCTCAAAATACTCATTAACAAATTTATAAAGTTTCTACCGACTTACGGTTAAAAGTTATTGAATAGTTACCGGCTCTTAACTAATTACCACAACCGACTAGTAACTTGGTAAACATATAATTCCCACTTAACACACTAAAAATAATTCTCACAGTAAAATTACTAATTTACGCCTGCTCACAAAATGACCCAAGATACCCCTCTAACACGAAAACCCATCAAAAAGCACCCAAAGACAATTAATCACATATGGACATATATAAACACATAAATAATTAATAAAATAGATCTAGCGAAAAACAGGCTGTTACAGTACACCCCCGTTAAGTGAAAGCCTAATCAAGTCATGGACAAACCAAATAGTGATGAGGTGTCAGATAACCTAACGTTTAAGAAGAGACAAACCAATTAATGCTTTGATCTCTCTATTATTATTTTTTTTGATCAAGTGCAACCCTACTTGCTCACAAATCCTTGATCTAACGAGGTCGTATCAGAAAAAAGACATATTTTTGAGACAATTCTTTACGAATGAAAAACTTAATGTGGAATCGAGGGAGCAAACTTTTTCTTTCTTTCTATTTTTATTTAGAATAAGCTTTGTGGCAAGAATAATGTTGTTACCACTTAAGAGGAACGTAGCCGGGCATTTATTTTAATTTTAATTTTTGACAAAAAGGAAACAAATAATTGGAAAAGAAAGCAAACAAAGGAGACTAATCTCTAGGAAAATCAATTATAGGTTTGTCTGCAATTAAGGATGCAGCAAGCTAACCCACTTGAATTGATTTGATAATATTGACTTGGAACCTGAGAGTGTGCTCCTTCTTGAAGTCTCATGTTCGATTCTCTCTGGTGTTAATTTAGGTGAACTAACTTAGCTTCTTTAAAAAAAAAATGCAGCAAGCTTCACAAAAGGGAATGGGACCAACTTTGTTTCAAAAAAAGAAAAAGAAAAAGGGGATGAGACCAACTTCAAACTATCAAGCTAAGATGAACCTATTTTGCCAAATAAATCAAGACATGGTTTCCTTTACCAAGATTACAATGTAGAACTAGAAGCACAAAATAGTAACATCATATGCAACGACTAATCAAAATCCTTAATCAAATTCACATCATTAAGAGTGTTCAGTTTTTGATAGAATTGGTTCTGACAGAATTGATTATAATAGAATTGATTTTGACATAATTGATTTTGAGAGAATTGATTTATGTTTGGATACAATAATGCATAATTGATTAAACAAACTGAATGTTGTTTGGATAGTTTTGATCAAAATTGCTTTTAAAAATATAATTACTAAAATGGACATAACTAAATATAAGTAAATGGACATAGTTGAATGTATATATAGATATATTATTTAATTTAAATAAATAAATTTTCTATATATTAATTTAAAAAAATAATAAATACGATCATTAAACCAATTTTTTAACAAAATATTTATTCATATATTTTATAATTTTTGATAAAATATATTTAAGATAAATAATACTAGAGTTAGTTGCCAAAAATAATAAAATACAATAAATCTAAACGGAAACACTGTATAGGAAAATCCAAAACTTGGTAACTCATGACAATAAACATTTTTCGGGGGCTAATTTGGTTCGTTAAGTTTTTTGATTAAATTCAATTCATCAAATTGATTACAAAGCAAAAAGAAGGAGAATTGATAAAGGGCAACAAAGGAAAATAATAAGCTGTAATAATCAATATATAAAATTTATTGAAGAATTGATTCTAGTTAACCCAAAAGTTAGGAATTATAACTTCAACCAGAATTGCTTTTGGATGATAGAAACAATTTTAAAAAACCAAACCAAACATGATTGAAAACTCAATTTTCATTTTTAAGGTGTTGTAGAAGCAGCCTGTCTCCCAAGAAGTCACTTGGTTGGAAGGTTTGCCCTACAACATAGAGGAACTCGGTTCGAGACCTAGCACCAAGAGAAAGGTCTTGTAGAAGCACTTCTTACTAAAAAAGGGCCAAAACAAACATACACTAAGTAACATACGACCTTTTTGATCCCCAAACTTCAACATATACGCGGACGGGGGGCGCTTCAGTGCCATTGTGGAGGGAAAGGCACATGCCATTGCACCAGTAAAAATCCGCCATGTGGCACTTCTTTGTTTTAAAAAATAAAAATAAAAAAAGGGAAGAAAAAAAGAAACGACAAAGTGAAAAGGGAAAACGCAAAACCGCGTATCACAGAAGCGCTTATCACCATGCTTCTCCTTTCTCCTTGTATCTCCTAAACCTCCATTCTCCGCCGTCCAGAACCTCCATCGCCGCCGTCAAGAACCTCCATCGCCGCCGTCACCTCCATCGACAAAGGTATGTGTTTTTTTTACTGCCTCTATGCCTCATCTTTATTCTTTTGTAATGGTTATGGTAATGTGAACAAACCAAAATCAAGATTAAAATAGAGAATCATTACACTTGAATAGGAATAGAAAGCAAATCATGTCAATCAATTTCAATTCATTAGGATCAGATTTTAGGAAATTTAGGGTTTTTATTTAGGAAATCATGGTTATGGTTATGGTTTACATGTGCTGCTCTGTTTTTTACAGATTCTGCTCTGTTTTTGATGTGGTGTGTATGATGTTTTCTTCTAATATGTATATCAGTTTTGTCAACAAAAAAAAAGTGTTGTATCAGTTCTGTAAAATAGTGTTGTATCAGTTCTGTTTATGCTAATGTATTCAATAAATTTATTTTCCAATCCATATGCTCTGTTTATTTTTTTAAATGGTTACACACTTGATTATACTCTTATTAGAGATATAAATTTTGTTTTTTTAATGTCTGATCCTCTTTTAATTACTTGTCAGGTTCCTTTTTTGAGTAGTTTGATCAAACATGGCATCTTCAAATGTTGATTGGAAGCCAAGACTTGGAATGGAATTTGACAATAGGGATAAGGCTTATCAATTTTATCTTGCTTATAGTTTACGTGCGGGCTTTGGAGTTAGAATACGTAATGCAAACAAGAAGAAAGACGGTAGTATATCGTCATTTAGGTTAGTTTGTTGTAAGGAAGGGCTACGGAATAAAGAGAAAAAAAATGCATATCAAGGAAAAATTCGTAGAGCCGAGACTAGTACGAATTGCAAAGCAAGAATTTCACTTTCACTAAAAAATGGAAAGTTGGTCATCCATGAGTTTGTAGAAGAACATAATCATGATCTACTAATAGAAGAGACAACACACATGCTTCGGTCACATAGAAAGATAACTGAAGTACAAGCATATGAAATTGATCTGGCCGGTGACGCTGGATTAAGGCAGAAGGCTACGTTTCAACTTATGACCACACAAGCAGGTCATAGAGCGAATGTTGGATTTACGCATGTGGATGTAAGAAACTACATCACTGCAAAAAGACAAAGAAGTATGGTGTACGGTGATGTTGGATGTCTTTCAAAATATTTTCAACAACAGTCGTTGGAGAATCCATCCTTCTTTCATGCATATCAGATGGATATAGATGAACAAATTACAAATGTGTTTTGGTGTGATGCAAATATGATTTTGGATTACGGGTATTTTGGTGATGTTGTTTCATTGGACACCACATATTGTACTAATCATGCCAATAGACCACTTGCTCTATTTTCTGATTTTTACCATTATAGAGGTACAATCATTTTTGGTGCCGCACTAATGTTTGACGAGACAAGTGAGTCATTTAGATGGTTGTTTGATACATTCTTACAAGCACACAACAACAAAAAACCAAAGACTATCTTCACTGACCAAGCTCAAGCAATGGCCACGACACTTGAAGATGTGATTCCTGAGACTCATCATGGTTTATGCACGTGACACATGTTGCAGAATGGAGTTAAACATCTTGGGAGCTTGATGAAGGGAGGAAGTTTTTTGCTAAGAGATATCAAAGAGTGCATGTATGATATTGAGATTGAAGCAGATTTTGAGAAAAAATGGTTCGACTTGGTCAATGATTATAATCTTCATGATAAAACTTGGATCATTTCAACTTATGCCATTAAGAAAAAATGGGCTGCATGTTATATGAAGGAAGTGTTAACACTTGGCATGCGAAGTACACAACTTAGTGAAAGTTTGAATTCTCACTTCAAATCTACTATGCAACCGAATGTGGATATCCTACAATTCTTCAAGCATTTCGAAAGTGTTGTTCAGGAGAAGCGAGCAAATGAGTTGAGTTGTGTGTATGCATCCTCACACAAGCTACCAAGGTTAGCGTATGAAACTTCACCAATACTAATTCAAATGGGAAAAGTATACACACACACGGTATTTGAGTTGTTTCAATCCGAGTTTAAGTCATTCTTAGCTTTATCTTTACCAATTAAACATGAATCTGACATCTTTGTGAATATGTCGTCGCTGATAAAAATCATGAAAGATCTTGGAAAGTGTCATTTAATCGTGCTTCCACTTCCATTGCTTGTAGTTGTAGGAAGTTTGATACATTTGGCATACTTTGTTCACATGCATTAAAAGTGTTTGAATTTAATGATGTTAAGGTGATTCCTGAGAAGTATATTTTAGGAAGGTGGACAAGAGATGCCCGTTGTGGTATTGTGCAAGATTTTAGAGGAAAAGAGGTTGAAAGTGATCTTAAGTTGGCTAGAAATCGAATGTTTAGACAAGTTGTCTCTAAGTTCATTAGAACGGCAACTGAAGCATCATATAGTGAGGAATCCCTCAAGTCTCTTGATAATGGTGTAGATGTCTTGTTCAAGAATGTAATAGAGGATCGCGCACAAGCTATAAAAAATGGCGGTAATAACAATGATCATCCGACAGTTGTGAGTTCTGATGTTATGCAACCAAAGGGATTCAGGACACGACCCGGCTCAAAGAGGAGAACTAAGCAACATAAAAGTTTTCTTGAGCAGCAGTCTAAGAAATAAACTCCTGCACCTAAACGTGCTACACCTCAAGGAAGAAGTTCACAAGTATATAAGTCGATGTGTAGATTATTTGTTTTAGTTTTACATGTAATTTTTTCTTATTTAAATTTTACATAATCACTTTAGGATATGGTCGATGGAGTTTCTTGTTCCGCGCCTCCAACTTACGAGTTCCTGCTAGCACGTGAGGATCAATTCAGTTACACAACCATGTTGATGGTAATTTCATATCTTTTTCATAAAGAACTGTCATTGTATTTACAAAAATCACCATACTAATTATTTTTTGTTATTAATGTAGGCACCCTTTGATGATACAAATTTTGGAGCATTACTTTGATCGACCTCTGATCTACATCGAAAGAAATGGAGCTGAATTTTGTTTTTTTTGTAATTTCATGTTGACAATATACATGTTTTGGAGACAAATTTTTGTAATTATCTGATATTGCTCTCCTCAAGCAGATTTGATGTCTATGGATTTTCGTAACATAGAATTTGTTTTTTTGCTCACAATACTTTTGGTGAAAGCCTCGTTGAATGCAACGAACAAGCATATTATGTCACAATTTGAATGCGATGAACAAGCATATTTTGCTTCGGTGAATGCAATGAAAGCCTCATTGCTTTGTTCCTAATTGTAACTGTATTTTTTTTTTAACAATTGCAAAAACAAGTAGGTTCCTTTTTGTCACTATATTACAAACATACTATATTTTTTCTTTTCTTCTTCACAGAATGAGAAAAATGCACAGGGTTACAATTTCACTATTTTTTTCATGAACAATACTATTTTTGTCTGTCATACTAATCAACACTACAGCAAGTCAATTCAGCTTTAGCTCACTCCAATTACATTTCAAACATTCAACACTACATCTTCCTCTCACAAAAACAACAATATTCTTTCTCAGTAGTAGCATGTATGTTTGTATGTATTGATTGAATTCAACTTTGATTTATGTGCTACCGTGGAATGAATTTTAATCTTATCAATGAATCATGTGCCAAACAATGTATAATTTTAATCCTTACTTAACAATTCTCTATTATATATCAACACTCTTAATGATTCTGAAACATTTGGCCTAATATTCAAATAATCAAATAAAAGATTGGGATAGTCATTTAGATTGGGACATGTCATATCTCTGTAAGTTCATTCATCACATAAAGTACAAAATATTTCTTACTAATATTTTCATAATCTTGTTTTTTCTTCATATTCTTAAATATTTTAAGCTAATCAATCTACAGGACCCTGGCTTCTATTAGATTTTCTGGAACACTTTCTGCAACTGCTCTCCCATAACGTTAGAACAGCAAGAAAAGCTTATAGTCTTCAACCAAACGGTGCCGGAGAGAGCCGACGGAGGTGCAGCGGAGGACGGTGCCGGAGAGAGACGACGGAGGTGCAGTGGAGGATGGTGCCGGAGAGAGCCGACGGTGGTGCATCGGAGGACGGCGTCGGAGATTGGCAACAGTGGTTCACTTGTTCATGGCTGTTCCTTCTTCCGTTTTCTTCCTTTACTGTGATAAAAATCCAGTTTTTATTTTTTATTTTTAAAACAAAGAAGTGCCACGTGGTGGATTTTTACTGGTGCAAAGGCATGTGCCTTTCCCGCCACAATGGCACTGAAGCGCCCCCCCTAACCGACAATGGAACCCACAACACACCTAGATTACCAACTCCACATTAAGGACTACCACGTTTTTTGTAGAATCATGTGAGGTCACCTATCATGTGAGCACAACTTGTACTAGCTCTATGATTAATTCTCACCATTTTCTCTTTAGTCAAGAAATCGGAGAGAAACTATAATAGGAGATTTTAAAATGGAAGTACCAATTGTGAATGAGTTAAAATAAGGGAAATACTGTAATTGAGTGTAATTATTTTCATTTACTTGATGGGATAAAGTAAGGGAGTATGTGTCACTTTATATGTGACATATATGAACAAAGTGTGGGATTATGAGTTTAGATTTGTTTCATCTATAACAAATTGTGGAGGTGAAGAAAGCTTCCAACATTTATTCTTTATTTGTGGTTTTAAATTGGTTGGGTATTTGTTGTGCTTTACCTAATAGTGCTCACAATCATACTAAACAGTTTTGAGGTCTTCAACATGTTTTTGGGAGTTTACACTTTCACACTGCAAGTAAAATTATGAGTTTAATTGTGGTGGGTTGACAGTCCAAAACAGTTTTGTACATACAACCAATCAAAACATTCTGATTTGTCACATCAATTAATGATTTTAATTTCTGTGGACCAAATGTGCCAATTTTGATTGGTCGTGTGTGCAAAACTGTTTTGGACTGTCAATCCACCACAATTAAACTCTAAAATTATATCTTAAATTGTGAGTTATAATTACTTGAGATATGTTATGGATTGTTTTTAAAAGATTTACCGACTTTTTACCGCCGAATTATTGATTTGTAACAAAAACTAGTAAACTTTTTTTTGGTGGCTGGGGTTTGAGTCTCAGACCTTATATATATTATGTATTGTCCACAAAGGCAAGTTGCATAATTTGAAGCCTTTGGTTTTGGTTATTTAACTTCATTTTATACTGACAAATTGCATAATTTGAAGCCTTTGGTTTTGGTTATTTAACTTCATTTTATACTGAATTACAGCGCCAAAAACTTGATAGAAAATTAGCAAGTGTACTAATTCAAATCGAGTAGTAAAATAATTCGTTTCCTCAGGGACTGTTTTGATTTCTACGTAACAAGGACGTCAACAGTAAGATATATTAAATTGGGGGTTGCCTTATGCAAATTGGTTTTTAGTGCAATTGTCAATAAAATGACGAAACTAAAGTTGGTTTTAGAAATAATTTAGATAGATGACTAGGTCATTCGATTCATCTGCACATCACTCAATAGCAACCTGATTATTTAAAATTACAAATGTCACAAAGTTAACGACGAATTAACAAATTAACTTAGGTCAATCCCTTGATCTTAAGTCCTCTTATCTAATCATAATTCCCTAATTCCTTAGGCGAACCTATCATCATCAAAGGTTTTTAAGTCCGTTAATTCAATTATCACAACCTAACAACGCTCTATCCCTAGATTGTCCGTTAGATTGAACAGTAAAAATAGTTGGGATGCTTCAGTTTCCCCTTGATGCCTCACCTTTCTCTTGGCCTTATCAAAAAAAAAACCAAATAATTTAAAATTATGAATTATTATAAGAATAACAAGATTCTCTTTGATGTTTGTTGTTTGAAAGTTTATAATTCAATCTTGATTTTCTCGGTACGAATCTTGAATTCAATCGACGATCGAACAAACAAAAGAAAAAATATAGGTTTTGATTAAAATTAAGTAAAATAAAAATAAAAATAAAAATAAAAATAAAAATAAAAATAAAAAAGAAAAATATAATTCAATGTTTAGCAAAAATGGAAAGGCCTAATTATGCAATTGCTCTATACAAACATGACATGTTTTAATTTCCGTCCGTGTAATTTTATTTTTAAATATACCCTTGCAAAAATTTAAGTCTTTTAAAAAGGTCATTGACCCCATTTTAATGTTGATATGGCAATATTTGGCACACATGACAGATGTTAATTGTGCAACTTTTATCACATGGCACTGATGTGTCATTTCTATTTAGTAAAAATTAAAAAACAATTTAAAAATTTTAAAAATTGTTTTTTGAAATTAAAAATGAGAAATAAAAATCTGAAAATATATTTAGAAATTTTATTAATATATTAATACTTTCATAGTACATTTACATTAAAATTGAAGCTTAAAGCTTAAAAATGAGACAAAGATGATACAAATACCATTTTATTAATATATAAATAATTTCAAAGTACATTTACATTAAAATTGAAGATTAATGCTTATTACACAAAATTTTCAAACATCTAATGTTAATTTATTAAAAACCTAAAGCCAAACTTGTGGTGCAAGAAGATCGAGGGGGAAGGAGAAGAAGATGGAAGGGGGAGAGGGCCACGATAAGGTTTGTTTCTTGTCTAGAGTGAAAGGGACCTTGACGGTCAACCTTACCCCCATACATACCAACCTCACACCCTGAATGACGGTGCTTCTTTATGGTGTGGCACCATCCCCATTGATCGTTCATACATTCCCTACAATTATAGAGGAGCCTTTTTATATGAAAGGCCACGATGGAAACAAATTGTAGAAAAAAGGAGGAGGAAAGAGTGTGAGATGATAGAATTAATGGAAGAAAAGGGGAAGAAAGTGAGCAAGGCGGAAATTGAACAAGTAATAGACGAGATACATGTCTTGTTCAACAAACCAATATTAGGGAGGATTTGGGCTCCACATCAACTATACTGCAAATTCATGGAATTCCTCTCGAAGCGCAGGAGTACCAAAGATGATGTGTTGTCTGTCTCATTTCGTCCACCCTAACGAAAAAGGCGTCGAGCTAACGACGTCAAACAAGCGCTTGTTGGGAGGCAACCCAACTTTTTTTTTTAGTTTTTATGCTTTCTATTTTGCATATTAGAGATATAGGTCATATTGCTCCCACAAAAAGCAAAAACATAAGTCAAATCTCATTTTCTGAAACTGTCATGACTCTCTAGGCGAGTGCACACTCGCCATGGCGAGTGTGACATGTCCTTTGACCTGCGTTGACCACCAAACTTCTCGCCATAGCGAGCATATTCTCGCAAGGCGAGTTGCATCAGGTCAACCACATTTTGATTTCTAGGCAGTACAGACTTCTTTTGCATTGTTTGATTAAAGGCTAAGACATTGATAACCCTTTTTGAATTGTGGTATGCCACAAGCTCCCGCTAACTTATGGTTTTCCCAAAGCAAATCCATATCAGGTGCATGGTTATGATACACATTGATTGAATTTTGCAAAGCCAAGGTACAAGTTTCTTGCTTTTCTAGGTGAATGCTTGAATTTGAGGTATGTACTTTTCACAAATCTTATTTCATACAGTTCTCCGCAGTAACATGTTTGTTTGTGAACCACTTAGATCCAGCCTAAATGTGAGGATACTTCATTGTGCTTATACTATATGCAGGAGACCGACATTCATTGTTTAACTCGGTCGTTTTATGTTAAATCCAATATTTGTTTTGAAATTTATGAAAGCATAGAAATGATCAAGGCGATTTTGAAATTGAGTGGAAACTACTTGACCACAAATAGCCTACCTTGTGAGAAGAGCGAGTATTTGTTAACCCCATCTGAGCCAAATGGATTGGAGTCCTCAATTATGAACTGTCAATATTCATAAGCACAATGCTTGATGAATTTTCCCTAAAAGTTTTTCAAAATTCAGTTCATTTTTGACGCACTATAGGACTCTGATATGTTTTAATTATTGAACCCTAAAACCTTCATGTTTATTGTCCCTTACCTTAGGATAGGGGAACATTCATTAGGGTATGATTTTGAACAAGTTGGGGAGAAAGGGGAAGCTTAATTATGTGTGTTAAGTAATGGTGACATTGTAATCGATCTTTGACAACAAATGTTAATACAAAAGAAAAGAAAAGAACGAAAAGGTGTATATGAGAAAAAGAAAAAGAAAAAGAAAAGAAAGAAAAATCAAAAGTAGAATAAGTTGTCAAAGATCAAAGTGTTTATTGTTAATCACCAAGGGTTTTTAGAAGTTTAGAGGTTGTGTAAATACTTTGTTTTGTTGTAAATAGAAAGAATGTCCTCTATACTTGGCTATTTGAATTCAATTTCCCACATATGACAATTCTTTTGTAGCCAATCCCCATTATAACCCTAGAAAGACCTTAGTGATTTATGCTTTCATGTTTTTCAAAATGGTATGTTGGATGGACACATAACCTGATCAGGATGTTAGCATGATTACCGGATGTGTGTTCATGTCCCACATTCCATGATTTTAATGCTTATACTTACAAGAAGTGTGATTAGGTGTGGTTCATCTATAACCATGTTATTGACTTGAACTGTATGATATAAAATTTGTGTTTAGGACGTGTTTCACATTCATAGTTTGTTCCTAGATTAATGAGAAGCTTCAGACTTGCCCGCATAGTTCACAGTTTAATCATGCATCTGAATACATTTTAAAAACCTTTTGTACTTGTGTCTTGTCTTAACTTGTCCTATTTCAATCTTTTGTTTGAGGACAAACAAACAGTAAAGTTGAGGAGGGTTTGATAAGTGCCAGAAAGTAGTTAATTCCATGTTACATTTAAGGCACTTTTGTTACTTGTCGTACACGTTATTTAGGGAAAAGCCGAGAAAAAGATGAACAATTCCCCTATTACGCTTTTTATATCTTACCCTATCCATTTGTGCAGGAATTGAATGTCAAGACACTAAGAAAGAAACAAAAACAAGGATTTGTGAAAAAAGTCAACTTGCCATGGCGAGTGATCTACTTGCCATGGCGAGTGAATTACTCACGAGGCGAGCATGAAGACGAGTTCAAGGCGAGTAGAGGCAGAGAGTACCAGAGGCAACTCGCCACCAACCTGCCATGGCGAGCAAAATTACTCGCGAGGCGAGTTAAGGCGGCCTAATCCCTCGAAGCTGATGTGGCAGAAACCCACTAGGGAAGAAAGCTCAACTCGCCATGGCGAGAAAATTACTTGCCATGGTGAGTTCATAAAATTCTGCAAGTATAAAAGGCCAATTTGTTCATTTCAGTGGGGGGGCAGATCATAATATCATAACATATGCCACTTTAGGAAGAGAGAAAACAGGGGAAACACAGAGAGACCATTAAGGAGCAAGGAGCACAAGGATTGAAGGGATTCACAAGATCATTGAGACATCATGGCTTTCTTCCATTCCATCTCTTCTTTTCTCCCTGTAAGGTTACCATGACAATGAGTAGCTAGACTCTTTTTGTTGGGATTAAATGTAATCAACTCTATTAGTATGTATTCCCTTTGATTATGACGTTGTTTGATTTTAATTATCTTATGATGTTGAGGTTATTCTTGTTTTCCATTACAATCTTATGGGTTTGAATTGTTATTGAAAAATACCTTTTGAATCTAGGTTAGAATAATC
>Ga0315913_1000236_pt1 | contig 42472 bp, 23 predicted proteins | sample MpolsnodulesMG_FD_207736 | JGI IMG/M metagenome (GOLD analysis project Ga0315913, IMG submission 207736) | Medicago polymorpha root nodule microbial communities from Los Angeles, California, United States - small nodules | ecosystem: Host-associated > Plants > Roots > Nodule | place: USA...
AATGCCTTCCGTCCTCATGAAGAATTCTCATGCTCACAACTAGAGCATAACACCCAAGGCCTCCATAGTCGTACCATTCCCGGTGTCACTAACTCCACCTCAAATTGAGCTTTCTCTACCTCAACTTCCAAATGTGTACACACACTATGCTTTCACCTTGCCACTCCACCTCAAAGGTTGATCACGAGCATTCTTCACACCGCCTCTCTAGGCTAACCATGAGTATTCTTCCCACCGCCTCTCCAGGCTAATGTTGAGTGTTTAACGTCTCTATAGACGAACACCGCTCTACAAGGAATCAATACCAAGGTGAGAAACCTCACCTTATTCCTCCCAACAATTCACCACCAAAGCACCCGCATCCTCATACTCCTCGGACACAACTTGCGCGGAGTTCTCATTGTCCTCCGGACAATCCCTCATGAAGTGACCAACCTTGTGACACTTAAAACACTTATACTTTTCCTTGTTACCGCTCTTTGAGCTTCCTCGGTTACCTCTACCTCCACCATTTCCTCTTGAAACACTAAGGCCTTCACTGTTTTCATCCGCTCTCAAGTCCTTGGACTTGGTCAACTCCTTGGTTCTCAAAGCCGTTTGAACTTCTTCCAAGGTGACAGTGCCTTCTTTGCCATAGAGTGTGGTATCCTTGAAGGACTCAAATGATCTTGGTAGAGCACACAACAAGAGTATTGCTTTGTCTTCGTCCTCAAGTTTCACCTCAATGTTCTCCAAATCATCAAGGATTTTGTTGAACTCCGTCAATTGCTCCGTCACGGTCTTTGACTCCACCATCTTGAATGAGTAGAGTTGTTGCTTAAGGAATTGCCTATGAGCCAAAAACTTGGTCATGTACAATGACTCCAACTTTGACCACATCGACGCCACGGTAGGTTCCTTCGCGACATCCCTCAAAACTTTATCCCCGAGGCACAAGACAATGGCACTTCTAGCCTTGTCCACCATCTCGGTCTTCTCCGCTTGTGACATGGTGCCCGGCAACGCACCTTCACCCTTCAAAGCTTTCTCACACTTTTGTTGTATCAACACCGCTTGCATCTTCACCTTCCATAACCCAAAATCGTTACTTCCGGTAAACTTCTCAATATCCCACTTTGAACCCATGGTACTCACTAAACCAATTCAATACTATGCCCCACGGTGGACGCCAATTGTTGTGAATTCGGACTCAAAATCACACCAATACAAACTATGATGTGTGGAGAAAAGGAAAGTAGTAACCAATATCAAAGTAAACACAAGCAATAACAACAATAACAATACCTAGATCTAATCTAGGAATCAAAGTGAAAAGCACAAAACAACAAGCAAAATATAAAGAGAGAAGAGAAACAAACACACCAAAGATTGTTGACCCAGTTCGGTCCAACTTGACCTACTATGGGGGAGAGATTGATCTCTCCAATCCACTATCAATGAGTTCTTACAAAGTGATACAAATGGGTTACAAGAAATTAGCTTAAACAAGCTCACAAAGAACAAACCTAATTTCTACCCATTTTCCCAATCTCACAAATGAGCAAGACACTCAATGATTTTCACTCACCCAATGTGTTTACAATGTTTCCCAACCCAAGAGAACTCTAATCAAAGACCCTCAACCCTAAAGTTACCTCCTTTGATTTCCCAAGTTTTTCTCTCTTGAAGCTCTCTTCTCTCTCTTTCAAAAATGAGCTGAAACACTTAAATAGTACACAGTGACAGACAAAATCGCGCCACGGTTGAAGCGTACGACCCAAGGCACGACAACCTTATCCAGAAATCGCGTCACGCCTGCACAAATCGCGCCACGATTTTGCCTTCAGCAGAAACCATACATTCTGCCAGCAAAATCGCGGCACGCCACCAAAAATCGCGGCACGATTTTGGGTTTCACAGCATCACAAATTTGAAGGCAATTTCAACAAACATAAACTGTAAAAGGACCATGCAGCCACTCAGCTCACTAAACCATTAATCTGATAAATTCTTTTTGAAGAAATCAAGAATCATTCAAATTCAAGCTGTACCTATGATAAAACAGTTATTTTTCCAGAGATGAGAAACAGTTATTTTTGCAGAGATGAAAAACAGTTCCCTTCTAACCTTAATTTTTGTTGTAGGATAAATAAAGAACAGTAGCAATATGTTAAAAACTACAAAGACACAAACGAGCTTCTTTGCTTGTCTTGGCTGATGTCCCTCGTATTCTTAATTCTAGCGAGCTGTTGCACCCTTAAGGGATTTGCCGATTCCATATGTATTTAAAGAGTTCCCATAGTGGGACGGTTCTTATGCCAAAAAGTGGTGAATTGTGGGACGCAATAATGTAAGTGAAGAACAAAAATATGATTCTGGGATTACAGTAAAAATGGGCATGTGTTCTTAAAATCTTATATGGCATCTTTTGGTTCTAGCATTGCAGATGCTTTAACAAAGTAACAAGTCTTCTAATGAACGTAACGAAGCAACAACGAGCACCAATCACATGCAGACACAGTGACAAAGTTTCAGTATAGACCAATAAGGGGTTGAAACTATCCAAAACAACTAGTTGGATAGATTTCTTAAAACCTTATGAGCTGCATAACTTGAAATCAGCTTCTCTATCTCAACTGTTATAATATAACTCATCATTTAACTTCTCTACCTACATTTTTAAGCTTAAAAAACTTTTATTGTAATCACAGACTTATATAACAGGAATTGAGGAGTGGGGAGTAGAAATGTTACCAGACAAGTATGCTTTCTTGATGGATGAATGTCGATAGAGTGCACTATCCCAGAATTCAAATTTTTATCCCTGCGACAAATCAACCTAAATGTAAGTATAACTCAAATATCTTCAACAATCTTAGACTCATCTTCGGTTAAACAGCTTAATTAAGTGTGTATAGCATAGATGCTTATCATACAAGTACTTATAACATAACTGTGTATCACATAATATAAGTGCTTATGCATAAGCTACTCCTATTTCAAGATAAAACAAAGTCAAATTGTTTTCAAATAATCTGTAAATTATTTTCATAAGCTGTCCTAGAGAGTGTACGGAAGTAAGCTAAAAACAGCTTACAGAATATCACAGGTTGTTTCCATAAGCTCTCATAAACGACACCACAAGTGTTTATACCAATGAATAAGTTCAAATAAGTCAATCCAAGTCTCAACACAATTCAAAGCTCAACATTTTAAACAGTTACTCTCAAGTCTCAACCAAAAGTTGAACATTTTTCTTACCAGTTACCCTTAAACTGAGAAACCGGTCCACCAGGTTTTCTCTGATCCCACCAATGAAGACCAAATCCATAACCACCAGTAGCAAACTCCACCGGCGAAGCCCATTTCACCGACGTATAAGAAACCAACCCACCACTATCAAACAATCTCCGATAATTCAAATTAGAGTCTCCAACAGTAACCAAATTCACCCTCCCATCATCCCCGACAGTAACACACTCAACCCCACCATCCATCAAATCAATGCAACACTTCCCTTCCAAGTGAAGCTCATTCTCCGGAACAGATACCTCAGATAAAAGCCTCGCATCGGTGGAATCAGCGAACAAGAAGTGAAGTGAACCGGAGGAAGTTGAAGTGGCGATGATTGATTTCTGAAGGAACTGAGAGGATTTGAGAGATGAGATTGGTGAAGGGGATGTCCATGAAGATTGGAATTCGAAGGAGAGTGGATTTGGTTTGAAAGAGTGGATTTCGATAGAAGAGAGGTTAGAATCGAAATCGGAAGTAGCGAGAACAGCGAAGCGATTGAATGCGGATAACACTGGAAGCCAACGAACAGCGTCGATGTATTTGTATTGTGGGAATCTGTGGATTTCTGAATTTGCCGTCACTGCCATTGCAAGAGTTTATGCTGCAATAACATAAACCTGCAATTCGCGCATAGTCTAGTGAGTAATGGGACTTGTTTGACTAATATACCTTTCACCATTCCACGTATTTTACTCTTTTACTCCTATGATATTTTCTTAGGTATTTTATAAAGTTTAGGTGTGTGATACTAATTGATGTTAATTGAATTTGATTTTGATTTAAAGTAAGCTAAGCATGATTTAATTTTATGTTTGGATATAATGATGTAGTAAAAATGATTTTCAATATATGATGTTCTTTGAATGATTTGTATCAAAATTGATTTTTTGTTCTCTTAAAACAAATGTAATTTCATAAAACATGTAACAAAATTACTAACCACCAATGGATATTTTAGGCTAACTCATGACTCTTTTTTTTTACAAAGGCTAACTAATAACTAGTAGTTAAATATAACTACACCCTTAAAAAATTCAAAATTAGCAAAATAATAAAATATCAGGGATCTAAATTAAATTACAAATAGATAATATAAATTAAAGTGTAGTGTAGTATTGAAATATTACCGCAAACTAATTATTTAGCTTACACTTTATAATTTGATCGCATCTTGAGTCTTGAGCATGATATGTTTATGACAAAGAAACTACTTTGAAACTTTGTGAAGGATTTAAGTTAGTTGATCAATGATAATCAACATGGTGATAGATTTTATCTTCATCTTTTTAAAAGAATGAAATCAGTATCCATTTCTACATTTAATCTGATAAAGTTGTATACTGTCATTGATGTTATAAGTATTTGAACTTGTGTCTCATATTGAACTTAGGCTTGTGACGCATGATTGCAAAATCTATTCTTTCGTTCACGAAGAGTTCTTACAATTGTGCATTTTAAACTTGAGTGTTAATAAATAAATAATTCATTAATATTTTCAAACTCACTTGAACGCCTAAAACCGGGAAGATAATGATTTTCATATTTGTAGGGACCAGTATCCTATTTCAGTTGGATGGCCATAATCCCCCACATAGTATTTAGCTAAAACTAAAGCAATCATTAAAGTGTGAAAGAAAAAAAAAATTAAAAGTCAAAATGATGTTGAATCCAATGCAAACATACTTCCTCAGTCTCATAATACATGACATGGTTGACCCTATTACGCATGCCAATGTATAATTTTGAGCTTAAATATCTTGAATAATACATTAGAAAAAATTATGAAAATTTGATATTTTGGAAATATTCATCGAGACGAATCTAACGACATCTTATATGATATTGTTTATCTTTGTATATTAGTAGAGAAATATGATCAAAGTAAGTTAGATCAAAATTTCACATTTTCAAATGGGTCATCTATTGCATGATGGAGGGAGTACTATTTCTGGTTTCTTTAACAAGTGCTCCTAGCATAACCCTTTTTTTAATAAAAAAAATATATAATTCAGCCCCGAATACAATATTGTAATGCATTATCTAGTAAAGAGATGACGGCGATCGATGACTATTGTGATGGAGAAGATAGATGTCGAGAGTGTGAGATATGGAAGGAGAAAAATGAGAACTATGATAAGTGAGTGTCATCCAACTAGGCGAGTGATATAATTTAGGGTTTGAGTTTCTATTTATATAAAAGAGGTAATGAATTGATTTTCTATATCTGGAATGAGTTTGAGTATGAGTTTGGGGTGAATACATATATCCCCGTTATCCGTGTTTTAAAATCGGAGATAACAAAACTTAATCAAAGCAGAGAAAATTCGTCAAATTGAATTTGGTTCGAGCAGATACCCACCGGTATGAGTTTTCTTGTCATGCCTAAAAACATGAGTGAACTTATACCATTTTTTTTTCTTCACATCTAAACCAGATCTTCCATCAAATTTTATTATGTACCATCCACACCAAATCTAACCCATCAACTTCATTTCTCTCATTATAACTCTCTCTCCTGCTCTTCCATTTATTTTTATTTTTTTTCACCAACTTAATTTAAAATTTCTTTCCTACTTCTGTCTAGTTTAAACTTTCAAGCTGAACCATACGATACAGAACAAAATGACGAGGTTGCCCCCTTTCTTCTTCTTCTTCTTCTTCCGGATTGTGGAACACTTGAACTAGTAAGTAGTGTGTGGACAGGGATCAAGAGGTAGCTAATGGAAACCATAGGAAGTAGCTTTAGCGTTTTATGTCTCAATCCTTCTCTTCCAGCAAGAAGTAGGTTTTGTACAACATTCGCTAAAAAGAAAGATGTCCAAGACAACAACGAGTCTCAGCAACAATCCTTTTTACCATTGACGGTTTCAAAATCAAATCTTGCTCGTGCTGCCATTGGAGTTTTTGGCTTGGGATTCATTGATGCAGGGTTAGTAACGCTTCTTGTTAATTTTGTTTTATTTCAGTTTATAATAACAATTTTGATTCTTCATGCGAATGTTTTAATTCAGGTATAGCGGAGACTGGTCAAGGATTGGAGTGATAACACAGCAGAATGAGGAATTCTTAAAGCTTGCAGCTTTTCTTGTAGTTCCTATTTGTGTTCTTTTCATTTTTTTCCTGCCCAAAGAATCAAATTAGTCAGATTTTCAAATGCAATATGTAAAAGAAATTGTGAGTTTGGATGTCAATAGTTATATGTCGGGTCTATCTGGATTGACTTATTTAAACTTATTTACTTGTTAGACTGTTTGAGAGAACTTATGAAAACAATTTATGACTTGTTCATAAGCTGTTTTTTTAACTTATTTTCACAAGCTCTCAAAGATAGCTTATGAAAATAGGTTATACGTAAACAATTTAATTTTATCTTTTGTTATGAAAATAGCTAATACATAAGCGCATATGTTATAATTGCAAATTAAGTTGTTTATCCATATAGGGCGTATATCTTGTGTTCTCAGTATTCAAAGTTCAATTGTTTACTAATTTATAAGAGTAAAGGAAATCAGCAAAAGTTTGAAAGGATCAAACTATTAATTACTTGTTTTGCTCTATGTGATTCAATCAGTGAAGGGGCTTATCATTTGCCTTAGGATTTCAGTTTATGTTCTGAAATGTTTAAATGACTAATGTTACAGTAGTATCATTTCTCAGCTAGTATCACATCAAACAATTATCTGATTCTGTTACTTTTACTTCAAAAGAAAAAAAATATAATTTTTGTACTCATCTGCATGCCAAAATCTGTTTTTTCCATTAACCCTTTCTTGATCTCTCCATCGATGACATAAGCAACTTTGAGAAGGGTATCTACATTTTTTTTTACAAAAAGAGAAGGGTTAGATATAAGTCAAACTTGGAGGAATGACTTCACCTGAGTTCATGCAGAGTAACACAGGGTTTACTGTCTTTTGGCACCCCTTTTAATTTAGTAATTTAATTTTTAATCTTTGCTTTTACTTTATGAACATGGATCAACTGCAGCAAAGGTGAAGATATTTCAATGGAAAGCAATACTGTAATTATTGGCAAGTGACCATTTATTTTATTACGACCATAAATCTGCAGACAGGCTTATTAATATGCTCCTGTTAAATTATACCCTTAAAAAATTAATGACGGATAATTGCTTTGTCTTGCTCTAAGGACGTATGACTAGACTTTATTCCAGCAAGATGACATGGGAAAGATTATGTTCCAAAGAATTACTTTTGAGAGGAATATTTAGTCATTTACCGAGTGAGCCAAATAATTTGTTTTAGTCACCTGTTGTTTTGCTATGTATAACCGACATCACATTATTCAGCAAGATGATATCATGTATGAGGTTCAACATCCGTCCCTTCTTCCAGATGTTCCAAATCATGCAAGAGCTTCAAATTTTCCCTCCTTCCAGATCACATTATTCTCTCAGATTACTCACCAAGATAATATTGTATGTATTCAACAATGTTTTTTATTTAAAAAATACCTTTTACCATTTTAAGCTTTTTAGTTACTAACCCAAATTGAATTCATCCTGATGCTTCATTTGTCTCAGCTCACATGTATCATCAGTTTCAGAATAGAACATGCTGTCAATTGGATATTGATATGAACATGTAGCATTGAAGAATTTCATTCATCGAAGCATTGAAGAATTGTAGGTATGCACACACCTAGTTTTCTACTACAACTAATAAGACGATGTATTGGTAATTATGAGCTACAATAGAGTATCAATTGCAAGGCAAACCAAATGTACTATGCTTGCATGTTACACCTACAATGTTGCTGCTTCATTTATATGTGAAACTTAGGATGACTGATATACATAAGCAAAGAACTATAAATTGTATCTCTCAATAAATTACTGTTAGCTAAAGGATTATTTATTTGTCCATCTGCAGTTACTAGCAGAACATGATACTGGCCACCAGATTAATTTCTCAACATTAGTCATGACCATTCCAACATCAGGGACAAATGAATAGCATCCTGTCAAGTTTTAGGTGAGGAACCATTTAGAATCTAAATACTTTTGATCGCGTGTAGATGCTGACAAATAAGTTTGTAAGGAAAAAGAAATGGGGGTGAGTGGGTGGGGTGTAAAAAATTGTGGAAAGAAGGGGGATGGTAACAATCATAATTGGTTTTAGGGTTGCGTTAGAAAAATAATGGGGGACGGAGAGGATACTTTATTTTGGAGTGATCATTGGGTGGGAGGGGGGGTCATTAAAAATGAGAACTGAGCAACTGTTTTCCTAATCTTTGAACAAAGAGGCTAAGGTGATGGTGTTGAAGAGGGAAATTGGTGGGAACCGGGTGTGGGATTTTAGGTGGAGAAGAGAGTTATTGTACTGGTAAGCGGAATTGCTTCATCGCATGATTGTGGAATTAGAAAAGGTTATCATCATGGAGGGTAGAAAAAGATTGTATAGTTTGGGTGGAGGACTCGTCAAATTTCTATTCTGTTAAGTCCGCTTACAACGTCTTAATGGAAGATAGCAATCCTGGATCAACCACTCAACAATAAGGCGTGGCATAAATTCATTCTGTTGAAAGTCGTGGTGGTTGTGTGCCAAGTATTTCAAAACCGTATTCCGACCAAAGATAATTTATTTAAAAAAGGAATCCTAAGCTGAGATTAGCTAAATTGTGTAGGAGGCTGTGGTGATAGAGTCAACATCCCATTTATTTTTTGAATGCCATGCCTTTTCTAAATTGTGGATGGATATATATGGCTAAATGGCTAGGAGTGAGTGTGGTGTATCATAATAATTGCAACTCTCATCTCAATTATTTCTCTGGAGTAAGTATTGGAGGAAAAGGAATGGAGTTGGGTTTAAGAACATGTTGTGAATTCGTTGTGAAAACTACACCAATAATAAACTTGATGTGTGGAGCAAATTAATACCGAGTAATCAAATCAAGCGGGTGACAAAATAATTCAAACAAAAAATAAACAAGAGATAATGGAAGAAGGAGAACACAAGAATCTGTTTACCCAGTTTGGTCTAATGATGACCTACTCTAGGGAAGAGAGCAGCTCTTCGTTCCACTATAATGATATGAGTTTCTTTACAAAGAGATATTGAGTTATAAGAATCAGTCTTCAAACCTAATTCTACCCAAGTCTCAATCTCTTCCTGTGACCAAGAGACTCAATCCTAATAGTGTTTTGTTCAAGGTGAATCAAAACAATCTCAACCCTAGTGTTTGTTGCCAAGAGAAATTCTTTATAAACCCTAGTTTGTATGTTGGCTTCTAAACCCTGTTTTCTACACAGTGTTTTGTTTTCTACACACATAATCATCTTATACAAGGTTTATATTTATAGTGGAAAGCATCCCTCAAAAATTGGAATAGAACCGGCCCATGAAAAAGCCGTTTTATTTTTTTTGCAGTCACACAATTCGAGCGCCGAATTCTGCTGTTCGGGCGCCAATTTTTCACGTAGCCAAAAGGCTCCTTCTGCAGGCACAATTTTGGCCCCGGACTGCTCCATTTGGGCCCCGAATTTGACATTTCCAGGATGCATGTTTTTGAGTCATTTTCCAACAATTATCCACCTTGACTCTAAAATAGTGATGATGCCAATTTAACAATCAAACATCATGCTGCTCTCTCCAACCTTCATCTATGCTTCAATGAAGTTAATCAAGTTAAAACAATGCTTGAACCTTGATCTCGATAATGATTTGGTGAACATGTCTGCTGGATTTTCTTCCGATGCCACTTTCTCCACCATGATCTCCTATGTCTCAATCACGTCTCTAACAAAGTGCAAACGAACGTCAATGTGTTTTGTTCTTTCATGATATACCTAATGATTTGCCAAATGAATGACACTTTGGTTATCAACAATGTATCTTCACACACCCTTGACTAATCCCCATTTCTCCAATCATACCTTTCAACCATATGGCTTCCTTGACCCCTTCAACAAGGGCAATGTACTCTGCTTGAGTTGTTGAAAGAGCTACAACTGATTGTTGATTTGCCTTCCAAGTTACTGCTGTACCGAACAATGTAAACACAAATCTTGGCAAAGATTTTCTAGTGTCTACATTACCTGCATAGTTCGCATCCACATATCCCTCCAAAGCATCCCTTCCTGGTTGTGACCTTGTATACTTCAGACCACCTTTCAAAGACCCATTCAAATAACTCAGAACTCACTTCAAAGCTTGCCAGTGCACTTGACTCGGATTTGGCATAAACCGACTTATCACACTTATTGCATAGGATAAGTCCGGTCTACTACAAACCATACCATACATGATGCTTCCAACCCCACTTGCATAGGGAGTACCCTCCATCTTGCTTTTCTCTTCATCGGATTGAGGACACTGCTTTATTGACAATTTTGTGTGATGACCAAGAGGAGTGCCAACGACCTTGGAATCTTTCATTCTGAAATGCTCCACCACTTTCCTCAAGTAACCTTGCCGAGATAAGAGCAGCTCACCTTTGTTTCGGTCCCTCATGATATCGATACCAAGTATCCTCTTTGCATTACCAAGATCCTTCATCTCAAATTCATCATTCAATATTTTCTTGAGCTTCTGAATCTCTTGCCTGTCAAAACTTGCCATAAGAATATCATCTACATAAAGGAGAAGGTAGAGAATGACTTTCTCATTCCTTCTCATCATGTAAACACAACTATCATAGTTGCTTCTCCCAAAATCAGCCTTTACTAGGAACTCATCAAACCGACGATACCACTGCCTTGGATTTTGCTTTAACCCATACAAAGATTTCTTCAACAAACATACTTTTGTATTATCTTCTAAGAAACCTTCTGGTTGTTGCATATAGATAGTTTCTTCCAACTCTCCATGTAGAAATGCGGTCTTCACATCCATCTGTTCCAACTCAAGATCATACATGTTAACAATCACCATAAGTACCCTTATAGAACAATGTTTTACCACCGGTGAAAAGATTTCATTGTAATTAATCTCTTCCACCTGAGTAAAATCCTTTGCTACAAGTCTTGCTTTATACCTTGGTGCTTCGACCCTTGGTATTCCTTCTTTCTTCTTAAACACCCACTTGCTCCCCACTATCCTTTAATTCTTAGGTAATGAAACAAGTTTCCAAGTCTGGTTCTTTTCCAATGAAAGTATTTCCTCATTCATTGCCTTCAGCCAGTCCTTGCTTTCGTTGCTTTCTAATGCTTCCCTGAAGTTCCTTGGTTCCGAGTCTTGCAATTCTTCAGCTGCATTCAAAGCATAACATATGAGGTCAACATAACAGTATCTTTCAGGTGGTTTAATTTGTCTCCTTTGCCTATCTCTTGCTAGCTGATAGTCAGGATCAATTATTTATTGGCCTTCACTCTCATCAGGTACTGGAGTCTGATCCTCCCCTTCCCTTTCATTAGTGGTAGGCTCCACGTCAAACTGAATTTTCTGTACCCCCGTTTTTGAGCTTGTTTCCAGGTCTTTGCACTTCATCCTCATACGGTTCTCATCAAAAGTAACATCCCTGGTTATAATAAATTTTGATCCTCCAGGTTCCATCTTCCACAGTTTGTAACCTTTCACACCTTCAGGATAACCCATGAAAATACACTTCACAACTTTAGCATCAAGTTTGTCCTGTTTGACATGAGCAAATGTTAAAGCTCCAAAGACTTTCAAATTAGAGTAGTCTGCCGGTCTCCCACTCCAAACCTCCATAGGTGTCTTGAGATCTATCCATGTTGATGGACATTTGTTAATCAAATATGTTACAGTACTAACAGCTTCTCCCAAGAAACTCTTGGACAATCCAGCTCCCAACAACATACACCTCACACGCTCCAACAAGGTCATGTTCATTCTTTCAGCTAGACCATTCTGTTGAGGTGTGTATGTCACGGTTCTATGCCTCTTTATACCTCTTTTCCTGCAAAACTCATGAAACTGCTCTGAAACAAACTCCAGGCCATTGTCAGTTCTCAACACTTTCAGTTTAGTTCCAATATGATTTTCTACAAGTGTATGCCATTCTTTAAATTTTTCAAAAGCGTTGCTTTTATTCTTCAGAATGTAAACTCATACGCTTCTAGAATAATCATCAATAATAGACATGAAATATGAACCTCCCCCATGAGTTTTAACTGATGCTGGACCCCAAAGATCTGAATGAACATACTCAAAAGGCCTACTGGATTTATGCACATCCACCCCAAACTTCACCTTGTGTTGTTTGCCTAATGTGCAATTATCATAGAAATCTAGTTTGTTCAATTTTTCATTCCCTAACAAACCTTGTTTAGCTAGCTCAACCAAACCTCTCTCACTGACATGACCTAACCTCAAATGCCACAGTTTAGTTATGTCCAGAGTGTCCTCACTAGCAACCGATGCATGAGCTATAATAGTGGAACCTTCTAAAATATATAAACCATGTATTTTAGACCTTTTAGCTATAACTAATGCACCATGAGAAATTCTCATCATACCACATTCAATTCTAGTACAATATCCTAGACCATTAAACATGCTTATAGATATTAAATTTCTCTTAAGTTCATGAATAGACCTCACATCCTTCAAAAGAAAATCACGGTCATCAAACATTTTGAGACGGATAGTACCCATACCTTGAATTTTGCAAGCCTTATTATTACAAAGGCGAACAACTCCACCTTCTTTCAGCTCCAATGTTTCAAAGTGCTCCTTTCTCGGACAAATGTGATAAGAGCACCCAGAGACCAAGACTCAGCCCTTTTCAGGTTCCCCACTTGTCACAGTTAGTGCTCCAGCACTCTCATAGCCTTCCTCTTCACTTGAAATCTGAACGGATGAACTACCACTTCCATTGCCCTTCCTCTCAGGACAATCCTTCTTGAAGTGACCTGGATTGTGACAAATAAAACATTTGTACTGTGTTTTCTTACCACCACCCTTCGATCTAGACTTTGACCTGGAATTCTTGCCTTTCCCATTTTCTCTGTTTTGACTTCTCCCCCTTGAGACATTCAAGCCTTCTCCACTATCATCAACCTTCAACTCTTTGAACTTGGTTAACCCTTTGGTTCTCAAAGCTGCTTGAACTTCCTCCAAAGTGATAGTGCCCTCTTTGCCATAAAGCATTGTATCCTTGAAATTCTCAAAGGACATAGGTAAAGCACACAGTAGGTGTAAGACTTTACCCTCATCTTCCATATTTACATCTATGTTCGTCAAATCATCAATAATCTTATTGAACTCTGTCAGTTGCTCCATTATAGGTTTTGACTCCACCATTCGGTAAAAGTAGAGTTGTTGTTTCAGACATTGTCTATGTGCCAAGGACTTGGTCATGTATAATGAATTAAGTTTACTCCACATAGACACATCAGTAATCTCCCTTGCTACCTCTCTCAACACCTTATCCCCAAGACACAGAATGATGGCATTGACCTCTTTATCATTCAACTCAGTCTTCTAAGCAGGTGTTAGATGCGCAGGCATCTGTGCTTCTCCCTTCAATGCTTCAACACACTTTTGTTGAATTAGAATTGCTCTCATCTTTACCTTCCACAACCCAAAGTCATTACTACGACTATACTTTTCAATATCCCACTTCGAACACATGGTACTTGGTTATTGATTTGACTTTTGCCCCACGGTGGACGCCAATTGTCGTGAATTCGTTGTGAAAACCACACCAATAATAAACTTGATGCGTGAAGCAAATTAATACCAAGTAATCAAATCAAGCGGGTGACAAAATAATTCAAACAAAAAATAAACAGCAAGAGATAAAAGAAGAATGAGAACACAAGAATCTGTTTACCCAATTCGGTCTAATGATGACCTACTCTAGCGGAGAGAGCAGCTCTCCGTTCCACTGTAATGATATAAGTTTCTTTGCAAAGAGATATTGAGTTACAAGAATCAGTCTTCAAACCTAATTCTACCCAAGTCCCAATCTCTTCCCGTGACCAAGAGACTCAATCTTAATAGTGTTTTGTTCAAGGTGAATCAAAACAATCCCAACCCTAGTGTTTGTTGCCAAGAGAAATTCTCTATAAACCCTAGTTTGTATGTTGGCTTCTAAACCCTGTTTTCTACACAGTGTTTTGTTTTCTACACACATAATCATCTTATACAAGGTTTATATTTATAGTGGAAAGCATCCCTCAAAAATTGGAACAGAACCGGCCCATGAAAAAGCTGTTTTATTTTTTCTGCTTTCACGCAATTTGAACGCCGAATTCTGCTGTTCGGGCGCCGATTTTTCACGTAGCCAAAAGGCTCCTTCTGCAGGCACAATTCGGGCCCCAGACTGCTCCATTCGGGCCCCGAATTTGAAATTTCCAGGATGCATGTTTTTGAGTCATTTTCAACGGAACAATTTGGTTTTCTTGCCAGAGGAGGAGTATTTGGAAGTCTAGAAACGCAAAAAAAAAAAAATAATGAGGATAAAAATGTGTCGTTGGACGGAATTGCAGAACAAGTGAAGTTGCTTTCGTGGAACTGGTCAAGGATTAAACATACAGGATTCAAATATGCAATATCTCAATGTTGGTTGAATCCTTTAGCTTGTTAGGGTGTTTGCGGATGATCAGAAAAATTGATGCATTTGTCTATTACAGAAATTAATTTGTGCAGGTGGTGCTGTTGTTTGGATTGGTTTTGTGTTAGCTTGGCCGGAAAGCTATTGTACAGGGGGTGTTTGATTGGGTTGTGTTGGGGAGTCCTCAATATTATGTGATTATCTCAGGATGGGGAGGGGCTTCAAAGTGTCTATTGGATGTTTTTGAGGAGGGATCTGGTAGGAGTATTACTGCATTCTGGAAATTTTCAATCTGCTATGGGGTTCTGTTATGCAGAATTCCCGTGTTTTGTCGGCGCGTCGCGCTTGCTCGGGAAACTTTGCTCGTTTTGATTTGGAATTCTCCTCTAAAAATGTGGTAGGCTGAGTTTTCTAGCAATGTGTGGGAGTTTGGCTTGCAAATGTGTGATCCTTGTTTCCTGCGGAGCGTAAGTGGTGGCTAAAGGGATATTGGTCTGATTGCTTATTGGTTTTCATTTAGTGGAGGGTGGAGTAGTAGTTTGTGAGGGGTGGGTTTTTGTCCTTTGCAAAGGATTGTTGTTTTAAGTAGCTCTGGTGTATCCTTATGTATGTTATTACTTTTCTTTTTGGAAGGAATGTATGTTATTACTTAATTCACAGTTTTTCTACATTGTATTTTCTGTTCTATTCCTTGCACACTTCTGCTTGGCATAGTGTGTGTAATAATTTTTTTCCCTTTTGAAAAATAATAATTGTAAAAAGGATGAAAACATTGCCATTTCGTTTGGTTCTGGTATGTAACCTTCCTTCATTCCGTAGTTCTGTGATGCCACAGTGAAATTACTGATAACAATTTACCTCAAACCACCAAGGCACCAACCAATGTCTTGAGTTTTAACTTCAAACACTAGGGTTCTCTGCTTTTTAGTTATAATTCTTATCAACTTAAATCACATATTTCAATTTTCCCATTGGTTAAGCTCTCTTGCAAACTCCAACAATTCGTTCTTGAACTGTTGTTTTCACCCATTCCCCATATTGCATTTCATAGATGTTCTGTTAGTAATCCATGTTGAAAAGGTGTGGCATACCACTTCTTTTTTTTTTTTTAAGTCACAAATTGATTAATTTTTTGGAGCCTGATATAAAATTGATAGACAGGTTTTATTCTTCTTGTAAATAAAGGTTTGCTATTCTTACTGCAGTGCGAAGTATTACTTGTTGAGTTAATAATGTTCAATTTATTAGTCACACTAATTTTCTGCGTGAATCTGGCAATTTTATCAACACTGGTTACTTCTTATTTGCACTTGCTATTTTTTTTTTTTCCACACATCTTCCATTCATTGAAAGTAATCTTATTCGAGACTCTTCACACACGAAATATCGACGTCTATTCCAGTTGGGATTCAAACTTTTGTCTAATTCCTTGTGGGAATCTAACACAATCTGCTAGATTAAATCCCGTTGGTTGCACTTACTTAATTAGATGATCATTTTATTTAAAATCACACAATTTATTTGAGCATTAGTGCATATTACATATGATATAATAGATTTTAAAAAACTAATCAATGAAAGGGGATCTTGCTCAAGAGATAAAGAGTAGGATTCCGGCAATTGTTGGTATTTGTTAAATGGTCTTTTCGCTATTAGGTAATCTAGGCAACCCACTGCAATGAGTCAAAGAAAGGTAACCAACTGCAACCATTAGGATTCTGTTTACAAAGGAGCCGTGGTTTGCTTGCAAAAATAGGTGAGAATGACTAATTAATGGATGTTATTTTTGGGTGATAGTTAAATGCATATGGTTTTTTTTTTTTGACAAATTAAATGCATATGTTGTTTACAATGAATATCTATGTGTATATATTGTGTCTATGTATGACCATCACTCTCAAGTGTATTTTTCTCAATTGTTACATTTCAACCACACTCTAAATATCCTCTTTTTCTTTAGTATAATTTAATATCTCTTTTTTTCTCTCATATTTAATGTTGTAGACGAAACAATAGCAAAAAATAGAGGATTTCGCATAGAGAATCCATTCCCCTAATGCAAGTGGTTATTGAGTGGTGTGTGAGGGTTATAAACTCTAAGATACCACAATTATGGTTCCTAAAAAATGTAATTTGTTGTCACATTGATCATTGAATGTATCGAAATTAGAAACACATCCATATATATTTTTTTTAGGGGTCTTGCTAACCATTGTTCTCAGGCCAATGGTTAAGGAAACCAAAAGTAGTATGTTTGCATTGATTTCAACAATATTTTGACTTTTAAAAAGTTAAATTTATTACTTTTCACCGTTTTCCAATACTATATTTCTATTTTTATTCCCTTATCCAATGCCCTAGGGGTATTCTCCTTCTTTTATTAGTCATTTTGATCATCAAATATGTTTTTTATAATCAATTCGTAAAATTACTAACAAAAGCGACATTAAAGATACATTTGCAATTTCAATACATTTATAGATTACACTCGGAAGGCCTCACCCAATTATGAACTCTGCCCTTAAAATTACGTGCATATGTACGACCACATACACCTCGAATTCTATACCTCTCCACCGTAAGAGGTAGTAAATGTGATTACTGAGACCATGGTATAAATCTGAGGCCCTACCAACATTTAATTTTTTAGATTGCTCACAAATATAGAAATATGAGGTAGTTACACCTACATACGGGGCGCTACTGCGTTTGAGCGTTGACACTTCAAATTGTCTTTTTCTTTTTTTCTTTATCAAAAAAAAATGCACTCTTTTTTTCTTTCAAGATTAATCAAAGCACAACATACGTTAAGATTAATTCAAAACACGTAAAGAGAACATATTACACAAGTCATGCGTAAAATTAAGGCTAAATTACACCGGAGCCCTTTAAGTTTGAGGTTTGTAACAAAATGATTAAAGAATTAGTTTATTACAAACTTCAAACTTAAAAAACCTATGATGTAATTTAGCCTAAAATTAACGATAAACACACCTAAACCTCACATTTTAGAAACAAAAATGATTGTTTTACTCTATTTATTTTTTTGGTCAAATTATTTTACTCATTTATGTAATATACTATTAGTAGCAATATATATTATATACTTGTAAAAAAGAAAGCGTGAATATTATATAGTCACCAAATTTAGTGGCCATTGAATTATTACAAATTTGTTGAACAACTTTATACGTACGTATACCTCAATTTAAAAATGATTAGAGAGGTGATAGAAAGGTAGGATCCATGTATTTATTATGGAATTATAAAATGGTTAAAAGTAAAAAGACACTTGTTTATATTGAGGTAGAAAACAGAGAATAAACTCAGGCTTACAAATAAAAAGGCATATAAAACAGATTCAGAAACTTATTGACAGCTACATCACAGAATTTTGAAGAGAAGACAAGAGAGAAAGAATTTAACATAGAGCCGATTTTACAGACGGCCACAAACAACCATCTTTCAGCCGGCTATCACAATTCTGCCAGCACAAATTTTTCTAACCCCATTCCTTAGCCCATCCCTTTAAATTCTTCTTCACCCAAACACTATACTATAATTCATAAACATTTTTTTTTACCTTTCAAATTAATGCACCATTAATACTATATATAAATATACATCTTTGCTAGCTTGTTTCTTCAGTATACACTTCTTTTTTTCCAATGGCGAAAAAATCGCAGAAGCAAATAGAAAAAGACAATGCAAGCAATGATAACGATAATCTGAATGCAAGTAACACTGTCACCACCAAGGCAAAACGAACGAGGAAAAGTGTCCCTAGAACTTCTCCACCGCAACGCAGCTCAATATACAGAGGAGTCACTAGGTAATTTGGTCGATCATATCGTCTTGATAGTTTATTTCCTCTCTTGTATATGTTTATCTGTCACTCGTGTCGGATTAGCAATTGATACACTAACATTTGTTATTTCAAAACAAAAAAAAAATGTTACCGTCGATCAGGCACCGTTGGACAGGCCGATATGAAGCTCATTTGTGGGACAAGAATTGTTGGAATGAGTCTCAGAACAAGAAAGGAAGACAAGGTAATTTCATACTCTTTTCATTAGTTTCTTTTTTCAACATTAATTGATCAATATATGATGAAGTTCGCTAATGTTTTAACTTCTTTTCATGTGGCATTTCAATTCTATGGTGGTGATCTTTGTAATTGATCGTTGCAGTCTACCTTGGTACGTACATATGTTTAAATTTGCATATATTATTTATCATCATCACAATGAAATGAAACCAAAAGAATCATTTAGGTACTTAGTATTGAGCTTGATGTTAAAACTTCAGGTGCTTATGATAATGAGGAGACGGCAGCACATGCTTATGATCTAGCAGCATTGAAATATTGGGGTCAAGATACCATTATTAATTTTCCGGTACTTTCTAAACCACTTTTATTAATATGCATCCAGGATTTATTAATTAGTTCAGAGGATAAAAATAATAAATTGTCTTCAAATCACAGCTATCAAACTATCAGAAAGAACTAATTGAAATGGAGAGTCAATCAAGGGAGGAGTATATTGGATCCTTAAGAAGGTATTAATCAAGCATGATTTCTTTCATTATATATATCAGCAAGAATAATTTTGCAAATATTAAACATAGCTTATTTTTAATAAAAATTGCAGGAAAAGCAGTGGATTTTCACGGGGAGTGTCTAAATACAGAGGTGTAGCAAGGTATATATTTGCTAGTTCTTCTTCTTAGAGACTATATATACATCAAACCGATCAACTTTTGCTTATATTTAAGACCGAACAAAAGTGTAATATTAAGAATCAATTTTTTTACTCAATTAAGAATCAATTTAAGGTTTAATGATTTCGCTTTTCCATTAATGTTCTAGACATCATCATAACGGAAGGTGGGAGGCACGGATTGGCAAAGTTTTTGGCAATAAGTATCTTTATCTCGGAACATATGGTAAGCTCAAAATCATTGTCTCTAATTCTCTTAGCAAACAATGAAATAAACACCTTTTCTTTTACTACAAAATGAAATACGTACGTACATGTGAACCCTAGTGATGTACGTATAAATGCTCGTATGGTGCGTAAAATGTTCTTTACTACTATAATTATCATTAGTAGTTAAATAGCTAGCCAGGTACAACTATCTAAATTTAGGTAGGTGTATACATAATAACCTTTTTTTGTTTCAAAGTTCAAAAGAAAATGATTTTATAATTATTGTAAACAAAGACCTTAGAAAAGTGTCATTCAATTCATTGCTTCCATTCATTGACCAATTCAGTTATTACTCCATAGCGTGGCTTTGCATGGGTCATGTATGGCAAAATAATATCAATCACATGTACTCACATTCAATGGGACATGAATCACATGACATTGAAAATGGTTTTGTACTTATACAAAGTTCAACTAATCAATCTTGCAGCTACCCAAGAAGAAGCAGCTACAGCTTATGACATGGCAGCTATTGAATATCGTGGACTTAATGCTGTTACCAATTTCGATCTCAGCCGTTATATTAAGTGGCTTAAACCCAACAATAACAACAATGATGACAATAACAATTCCAATATTAATCTTTGTGACATTAACTCTAACAGTAGTACCAACGACTCAAACTCTAATGAAGAATTGGAATTTAGCCTCGTGAACAATGAAATATCACTCAATAATTCTATTGACGAAGGCACGTTGGTTCAATCTCGACCAACTAGTGCCACGTCAGCCCTAGAGCTTTTGCTTCAGTCATCTAAGTTTAAGGAAATGGTGGAAATGGCATCAATGACTTCCAATGTGTCAACAACGTTGGAGTCTGATCAGTTGTCACAATGTGCATTTCCCGATGACATTCAAACTTACTTTGAATATGAAAATTTCAATGATACCATGTTGGAAGACCTCAACTCCATTATGCCTACGTTCCATTATGACTTTGAAGGTGCTGAGGTTTTATAGCTCAATTCTAAAAAGAATTTGGAAATGTATGTTTTATTTATTATTTTTTTAATTTTTTCATTACGTTATTTATATAAAGACCGGTACTCTTTATAATTTAGTTAATTAGGATTTAAGCTTTTAGAGGAAATAAGTTATTGTTTTGACAAAAATCAAAGTTGAACCAATTGTATTGAATTTGACTGTATCATGAATATTAACCCATACAATAGACATATGATATGATCAAGATGAAAATTAACGAATTGTTGGAGAATTTAATTTCTAGTAGTATCAGAAACGAACCACACAGAAAACATAAATTAGTAAAAGAAATTTGTGCGAAAAAATTGAGAGAGAAAAATGTGAAATTTATCTCTAAGTTCGTCACAAGAATTAGAGAGTAATTAATTTTGTTCAGTACGCCAATGCCTCTCTCAATAATGTGTGGAAAATGATTTCATTTTTTCTTTTTAGTACTGCAACGTCTCAACCCAAATCAATTGGCAAGTAACCAAATTATATTGTTTTTTAGTGCAAATTCGTCATTAGATTTTAGTTGGTAGATTAGAGATATGATCCTCTCCTTCTTCTCACTCACTCCTTCTACAAGTTGTTTCTATCTCTCTCAAAATTTTAGAGAGAAGATTAAGAGAGAAAAAAAAAATCAAGAGAGAGACAAGATCAAGAGATAGGAGGTAGGAGAGAGTGATCAAAAGGAGAGGATCCAATTTAGATAGATTAGTCCCTCGAGCTTTGTTGGTTTAAGTTTTACGTTAAAGTTGTGTTTTACTTCATTTCAAACAAAACAAAATTGATTTGACCTGAAAATGGATTTTATCAAACTTGCGATCCAAATGTAAACAAAATAGGCATTTTACATGTAACTTTTTTTTTTTGACGAAATCCTAAATGACATTTTTTTTGGCTGAACACCCTACACATGTTTAACGGATGTGGATCTTCTCCGTCACTTTTCGCTCCTTCCCTCTTCTAACTCTCTATCTCTCTTCATTAAATAATAGAAATATAATGAAAAGAGAGAGTGAGATTAAGAGAGAGTCGAATAATTAGGAGAGAGAAAATGAGAGAAAAGTGAAGGGAATAATCTAATTTGATGTTTAACTTGACACTTGAGTAACCTATCAATATTATTTTTTGTGTGGTAACTTATCGACGTTGGAGTCATCTGCACATTGATGAATGATTGTGAATTTCCTTTCCCATCTTCATACTTCTCAGATAGTCCTAGTTTGCCTAAATTTTTAAATCTAGACAAACTCGGATAAACAAGAAGCTTCAGAGAAGTGTGGGGTGAAAAAAGAAACTGTGTGCCTTGAAGCTCATGATGGAAAATGATTGATATCACGGCTTCCATTTTCTTCACAAGAGCACAATTGAAACATCTCTCTACTTTGGACATTTACCATTTCACATCTAATTTAATTTAGGTTTTAGTCAAATTTGAATCACAAACAAATCAAGGGCTTAACATTTACTCAACATATTATTATATTTTGAATTCGGAATAGGAGTTGTCACTATTGCACGCAGTCAACATCTTGGATGATCAAGTTCGAATAAGGTTCAAATTTTATGGAAGGCAATTTTTTTTTTTAATATGGATTCTCGAGGTTGAAAATACCTCGAGAATTTTACTTACTTTAAATCCAAAATTTTGGATTAGTAGCGCTCATCCCTGAAAAATCAAAGAGTTCATAATATTGGTCTTGTAACTACATGTTTAGGGTTCGAGCGCCGTTGGTGACATTTAAGAGACATAAAATATGTAAATTCTTTTGTAAATATTCTTTAACATTTAAGGTCTTCATTATTTTGAAATAGAACATCTTCCTCTCACTAGGAAACGGCACTCCACCTTTTCTTGCATTGCGAGGTGGCGAGTTTGGTTTGGCTAAAAGTGATGAGGTGGGTGGGTTGTTGGTTCCCAATCCCGCCAAACCTCTTTGTTCATTGGGAGTGTTGGTGGGAGAGATAAAAAGGTTACCAAAGGTTTTTGGTTAATTTGACATACCACCATTTGGGTGATGTGGATGAAGAGAAATGACAAGATTTTTAAGGGGATTAACTTTGATGTGAATGAACTGGTGGAAGAAATTAAGGTGTTGTTTTGGAGGTGGATGTTAGAGAGGACTCACACCCCGTCTTGTCTTTTTTACAAATGGTTTGGAACCCAAGACTTTGTCTTGAGAGATAACGGTATTTGTAGGAGGTCCCGCTGTTAGGGAGTGGGGAGTTTTTCTGCACACCACTATTTGTTCCTGTCATGGATTTCTATTACTTGTACGGCTGCCTTTTTGACAGTTTACTATGTTATGGATTATTTGGTTTCTTTGGTATTCTATTAGTATCCATTTTATTAGGAATGGGGAAGTTAGTACTGTTTTGCTAGGGGTGATCTTAGTGGTGTTGCGTGGGAGTTCTTTCTGTGGCGTGTTTCTTGGCTTCCTGAGATGCCTTGTTTTTGGATTGAGGCGTGGGTATGCGGTTGGTGTATTGGCCGTCCGTATACTCCGGCCTCATTATTTTGGGTTGTTTCGGGGTTTTGTTGTTGAGAGGTATTCTATATATTTGCGGCACCATATTGTATTATCTTGTTTTTTCCGCGAGTTTTTATGCGTCTTGCATTTACTCGATCAGAATAATATTTGTTGTTTCAAACAAAAAAAGAACATCTTCCTCTCACTCAAAAGTGTCATCTCAAAAAAGTTTAAAACCACAATATTATGGCCTTGTGGGTCATTGAGGTGCTTTAATTTCGCAGGCCACCTTTACACCTTACACTCTAGTTTTCTTCTCACATTACTTTCACCTTTATTTATGTGGTTATTTATGAGATAAAAGCTTCTCAACTAGAATCGTGTGATATGAGAGATTCCTGAAATGTATTCAAGCCTATCTTGGCTTAGGAGTTGTCCTACTTTTCTCCTTAGGGACTCCCTTTCAATTTCTTCCCCCTTAGAAAAAGCCACTCCTTATTCTACTTTTCTCATATCTGACTTCTCCTCCTAAATTTTGTCTCTTGCTGTTCACTATCATCATGTCATGATCCTATTTTACTATGAACTTTCAATCCAAAATTTTGATTTCAAGTAAATTCGTTACTTTGTCAAATTCCGTCCTGCTCATTCACTATCATATTCAACATTACGTTTTAAATATTTACTAAGGTTAAAAAAAAAATTCCTCTAAAAATATAACAAATTTTGAATTTTATCCCTTAAAAATAAAATGAAATGATTTCATCGTCACAAATTTATAAATACCAATCTATATTATATGAGTAAGATGAATTTTGCATTATCTACAAAATAGTTTTTATCATCGGAATAATGTGAAATATGATAGACCTTATTGATCTAATAAAAGAAAACACATTTATACACAATGCAAAACTATTTTACTTGTACACATTCGACAATCATTTATTTGTGTTAAACATCTTTAGAATAATGATGAATTTGACAAAATCATGATAGTATATTTCGTGTGATATTGTTAAACTCTAAGGTTTACTTTTTGCAAACTAACTCACACTATAATTTTATTAAACTCGTGGAAAATTCAATCATACACTGCCATCCTAAAATATCAATAAAATATTAATTACATTATTTTTTTTAAAAAAATAAACTCGCAGCGTAAGAAAATGTCACTCACCACAGCTCGTGGCTCTATTTATTCAATCTGAGAACCAACAAACAAGTATTGTTTAAGAAAAAAACAAAGAGAAGAAAGATCAATAGATGCATTCACCATAGAACCGTGCAACTCCATAGTACCTTTAAACCTTTTGGGATTCCTTTGTCAAATAACAAATGCTGCAAATTGATACCACTATACACTCACATGTTTTGAGATTTTCATAAGTGGATATACAGTTATGAGTTAATCTCCTTGCGATGAAAGATCTCAAAGAATTAATATTAGAAGATCAAATAAAACATTCTTATAAGATCGGTTGATTACGATGGAATGAAAGCCACAATTGTTATGCTTAGATTGGTGGAATAAGATGGAATGAAATGAAACAGTAAGTAATTAGATTTCATTGTTAGGATTTAAAAAAATTGAACGGAGTGAAATAGAACATTTTAACTAATTCCATACCATTCAATATTTGAAAGAAGTGGAAGTTATTGGAACTCGATTGGGAGGTTAAAATTTGCCACTCCTATCGCGAACCTAATCACTGTGTGTTGCCTTTGCTATGATGGTGATAATCACTGGCGACTCTTTGAGCCATGTCTTGCTCAAACCAGCCAATTGTTTTTTGCTTATGTAGCTGGAGATTCTACTCATCGATTAATTCCTTTCTTTTCAAATTTTGTGAATTTCTAATCTAATAAACCCTTCTAAGTTATAAATATGATAGCCAACCTTAAATGTGTGGAGTTGAGCTATGTTAAACCAAGTTTTTTAATAAATAAACTACTTTAATTTTTTAAACAATGCATAAAAATATGGTTAATTTAGTTAGTATGAAACAACCGATTGTTTCATGATTGTAATTATGTGATGGATTAAAAAGTCCCTCAAATTTTTCGCCATTTCATAAAAATATCCAATAAAAAAATACAATCCTAACGAAGTATACTAAAAAAAAGATATTCATAGAAAAATTACAACTAATTGATTGAACAATTTTAAGGGTTTATTGATCTATCATAAGTTAATTAACTAAAGAGTGCAATTTGAAAATTGCTCTTCTCGTTTTGTTCATTCCCATCCTGGATTTCCAGAAATAACCCCAACATGAGTTAAGTCTCGTTCAGTACCATCATGAGTTATACACTGAGTACTGCTAGGGGTGTTTATGGGTGGGTTTGGGCTGGGTTTGGTCAAACCCAAAATCAAACCAAATAGGGTACTCCGGTTTACGTGAGGTAAAATAACCACCCGTTATACTATTGGGTGGGTTTTGGCAAACCCACTAATTTTTGGGTTGGGTTGGATTGGGTAATGGGTTACCCAACTTATTTTTCTATTTTTTAAATATTAAATGACTAAATGGCAAGTTCTCATAATTTTGTTTTAAAATAGTACTCTACTTTTTAATTTTCATAAAAAAATGTTTAACTTATTTTACTATAATTTTATGCATCATAGAATATCTAATAATAAACTTCATCATAAAATACTTGCAACAAACTAAAGTTGCATGACATAAAATTGCATTAGTATCAAAGTAACCAAAAAATGCAACATATTAATTTGTAATTCTAGTATGTTTTGATTTTAAATATATAGGGTACAATGTGTATGTTTTAAAAATACAACTTTTTTCTACCCTATGAAAATAAAGATAAAAAAATATTAACATTATTGGGTAAGTGAGTTTTTTTGGGTTTGAGTCTAGTTTTACCCGAGACCTATTTATTTTATTTATTTTTATGGGTTTTCCATTTTTAGAAATCATACCACCAAATTACCCAACTCATCCCTTTTTTTTTGGGTTTTTTGGGTGAGTTTGACTGGGTTTTCTGGGTTGACCCAACCTCTGAACACCCCTAAGTACTGCTATGCTAACAGACAACATTTATTGCTTCTAACCAAGCCATTAATGATTCGTAATCTATATACACTCGTAATTGAGTCAGATTAAACCAATTCAACGACTTAATTCACTCATAATATTCATCATTGCATAATCACTCATAATTGAACCAAATTACACAAATTCGTCATAACATACACAATCCACAAAAATTGAATTTCATTAAAAGTGCAACGTTACAGATTTTTTTCCGAACATATTACAATTCAATGGAGCGGACACAGAGATGTAAGATATTGTTTTCAACCATCAACCTAGACATGTAATCTACATCACCATCATCACGATAACTTTTGGAAAATAAACGATCTTTCAACTGTCTTCATCTTTATCCGCCGCCAGATTCACGCATGACACATGTATAGATACATGAGATGTTCTTTGATTTTCACCAAGATGGATAAAATATCTGTTAAGTTGTGCCTTCAACTCATCCAACTTGTCGATGGGGGTTAAAAAAACCTCAATCGTCCTCTTGAAGGCAGAGTATCAGACATGAGCTTCAACTTCAATGTATGCATCTTCAAACATGTTTCACTTCACACAAGTTTATGGAATAACAAGCACAAGAATAAAACCAAATGAAAGATAAAATAAATAGTTGAATAATTAGTGACATATTTTTCTAAAATGTGAGCAATAATAATAACGAATAAAATTGACGATGTTTTGTCCATCACGCAAAACAAGAAATGAACGCAACATGAATTATCTCACACCAGCTTTCAACATAAGTTAACTCAAGTTCAATAGAACCAATGTGATATTAACTCACCTTGATGTTATGTTAAAAAGTTTGGGGTGGGAATAAGCAAAACTGATAAGACAAAAAACAATTTTCTTGCAATTTAGGCTAACTCAAAATATGAGGATATTGGACAGGCCCATTAGATAGGGCCAAAATTGATAGGTCTACAAACTAAAGGTAAGAGAGTTACAAAAAAACAAAAGAAATAAAAGAATAAAAAGGTAATCCATAAAGACAGGATTGGAATTACGGTGATTGACGAAGGCTAAGTGTGGAATGAAGAAAAGGACGACAGAGGTTGCTTGCGCAAATCTAGCTAATCTGGTCTTCTGGGGCTACCAAACCAATTAATAAGAGAAGAAAGAAAAAGAGATTAAAAGCAGCATTGAAGTGTATGTAGAAGCTTAACCCAAACCTGGCCAAATCCAAAGGGAAAGCAAAGGTAGTAGAATAGAAGAATTAAATAAACTCCCCAATGCCATACCCTAAACCGTACACACACAAAAAAGCATTCACCAACCATTCATTTTTTCTAAATTTATTTTCTTCTTTACATTAAATTATTATTACTAGTTAGCAACCAAGACCACATTACATTTTAAACATTATGTTTGGACAGACAATCAAAGTGGGACAGCCATTGTGCAGAGAGTTGCAGTAAGCTTCTTGAAAAAACAAACACCCTTTTCAATACATCCACATTTCTTGCCTTCTTCTCTTACGACAATTCTTCTTAGTTTCATTCAACCTCTATAGAAACAAACATGCACCCCCCTTCTTTTCATTTTCACACCCTCCTTCACTTTAATACTATCAACTTGTGATGGTGGTAGGGTACCGTTGGAAGAAGTTGAAGTTGAAGTTGAAGCTTAAGCACAAGTACAAGATGGTGATGTCTTTGCCTGTGGCTGCAACAACTTATGAGATCCAACAATGTTTCATATTTTACTGCAGATTTCTTCTATGGAAAATGGGTCTTCTTAGATTCTTCTTATGTCAAAGACGGGGTACTCAACTACCGAATGTGTACTTGGTCTTCTTCTTCTTCATCATCTTATGTTGTTGTTTTGCTTTTTGATTATCATTATGATGTTGTTCTTGTACGTTGTTGGTGATATTGGCTACACGGCTCAATCTGTTAGCTTAGTGATACTGGAATTAATTAATCGTTGTTATTGTTAATTATTGTTTTTTTTTGTTCAATTTATTTTCTGTTTGTTTGTTACCGTTGTTAATATGCAATGAGTGATTATTGTTATAATTATTTTACTCAAAGTAGTGATCATTTTGATTAATTTTATTTTGTCAAGTAGGAGCGTAGATAGAGTTTCATCTTTGGATGAATAAGTGGAGAATTCCATATTTTAAATTAGGCTCCGCAGTGATCATTATTGTGTTTTGGATTGGGTGAAATTATTAAGTACCATTTTAAACAATTATTCCATAATTCAGTTTGTCAAAAAAAATTAATTAATTAAGATTAAAAAAAAATATTATTATTTTAGTAAATACTTTTCACCTTTGTGCCTGGGTCTTGTCTTGAATTGAAGGCCAAATTTCTAGGGGGAAAAGAAAAGAAAAAGGGAAGAAGGAGACATTTCATTTTCTTCGTTGGAGAAGGGGCTTTGGGTTTCTACAATATTTTGCAGTAAATAGGGATGCACCTAATGGTGTAGGATTTGAGTCAGTAATGCTTTAAATTTGGAGGGTCCCTTTGAGGTACAGACTACACAGACACTTCAACATCCAAACACTGTTTTATTACCGTTTCATTTTTATTGTCAGCCTTTATATCTGTCTCTTTTACTCTATTTTATTGGGCAACGTGGGGCTTCGTCATCATATATTCATTTCCTTCATATTAGTAGTAATTAATATCTAAAGGCCTTTAATGGAAACTCCCTTAATTATACTTCACCGGGTTCAGTTACTCTTCACTGAATCCATATGGCTATGGTTTCATTCATTTTTGGAAGAGGGTTTTCGAAGGATTTTGGAAGGGTTAATATTTTTTTTAAAAATCAAAGAATATGATAATGATCTTATAATACTTCATTCATATTTAATTGATTTTAAATTTTTTTATAATATTTGTAATTTATAATATATGTAATTTTAAAAAGAAAACATACCTTATTAATCTTGTCTTAGTAGTAGGTGCGGAAAATCTAATTGATCGAGAATTTAGAAGATGAGAGCTTCGGAAAACAAGGGAAGAAGAGGTGTAAAGAATAGAGTCTTGAGATTCATTTGGTTTCTTCTTCGTAATACAAAGTCTCAATTTGGACACATAAAAAATGCATCAAAGGTGCATTTTAGAGGTCATAAATAAATTCTTCAAAACTTTTTATATTTATGATACCCACAAAATAAAAAACATATTAATCAAAAACATTATCTTATCATTCTTTATATTACTCTTTCAAATAAATAGGGGATTTTTTTATCTTTTTCTCCTCCAAAACTCTCCCTTCGCTTCAAACTTTCAAATCACTTATTTATTTTAAACAAATGAAGAGGATCCTCACTCTATTTGATAAAGATTTAATATATCAGTCGAGTTATGCTACTTATCGCAAAGGAAAAACTCGCGAAATCATCACGAAGCGTGTAACATAGTTAAAATGGTATTGCGGCAAAAAATGCAAAATTAGTGGAAATCAGACGTAACAATGATAATAGGTAACTGAAATAAATTTTACTTCAAAAAAAAAAAGGTAACTGAAAAATTTGTACAAAAATTATTAAATTAAAGTTTGTAGTTATTTTTAAGCTACTTTTATTTTATTTTTTATTTTTTATTTTTTTTGTCAAGTAGCTTAATGGCTAGAGCTCACACAATTAAATTGTGGAGAAGTAGAGTGTCCGGGGTTCGAACTCCGGCTCCTGCATATAATATGCAATATCCCTATCAACTGAGCTAAGCTCACGAAATATTTTTTAAGCTACTTTTATATTATGTATATATTATTACAATGGTTGAACAAAATAATTATATAAATTATAATTAGCGGTCTCACAATGTGTCGAGCATGTGAGGCCGACTCATTTAACCTACGATTTTAAGTGAATGTGTTGAAAATAAAACCCAACTACTCATTTTATTTTATTTTTTCCTTCTACCTTTGAGTTTATTTTAATGGTGAGTGTATTTTGTTTGTTGGAGAAACTTAAACTATCTTGAGATTATGTTGGATATAATTCAACCTAGACTTTTAGCGGTTATTGTTGGAACACTCCTTTATTTTTAAAATATTGTTTTTAATTATTGAACGGAGCATAAACAATTTAGCCGATTATTTAGTAGCTAGTGTGAATAAATTCTTTCTAGCTGGCACATTTATAGCTTTTTGCCTCGATTCATTCTTCCATGAACAGTTGAAAAGAAAGTTTATCAAAATTTAGGATTAATAAATCGAATAATTGAAAATGATTCTTGAAATTAACGAATTTGTGATTCCCAAATACCCAACTGATTTATTAATTTTTTATAACGTATTTTATTTTTCTTTAACAAATAAGAGAGTAGTTGTTGCCATTTTCTTAGAATTATATGTAAACCCCTTTGAGATAAATAGTGTGTCATTTTTATTGAAAATTCACGATGATTGATTAATAGTGTCATTTCTTACAATGCTTATTTTGACCGGTGTATCCGCTAACTCCTCGAGGGACAATGCGAGCATTTAAATTTAACAACGGTTGGCTCGCCTTGCCCCGCTCCGCTTTTGATGGGTTAATCGTAGGACTAGCCAAAACGAGAAGTGCTGACAAGTTTTGCCACCCCTAATTAATACTCCTAGTCTATGAATGGATGTCTTTGAAAGTTGTTCATAATGTAAATCTATCTAATCTACGCCAAATAAGTTCTTAGCATACTTTTGGTCTTGAAATTTCTTTTAATTAAAAACTTTATGATTATGGATAGGGTAGTTCCTACTTCGTTGTTGCTATGCTATTTCGGCGCTTAGTATGAATTTGTGCATTTTATAAGTATTGTCCAAATCAATGTTGTGGTCTTAAGTTGAAGGTGTGGGTAGGTGATGGTGGGTGAGGTGACATCCAACACCGCAAGTAGTGTATTATTGGGTTTCAAAATATTGAAACTGTCCCTCCAAAAGACCCTGTTTTGAGCACAATCACACAACATTATTATTTTGCTTGCATAGTGAAGTAACTGGGCAAGAAAAACAAAAAGACGAAGACAAGACAAAGAAAGTTGAGCTACGAGTGACGAATGCCTCTTGGTTTATCTGCAAGTGTCTTATCAATTGTGCTCCTCAATGCTCCTCAATGCTCCTCTTTCCCCCCTTCCTTTTAATTTTAGTATGCATGTGAAAGTATGGTTGTTCAGACTTCAGAGAACCATTAAAAGGTATAAAGGGAAAAAAAGAAGATCAAAGAAGGAAAGAATGTGATTCTTCCTCACGATGGAAGGATCCTATGAGTATTAGAATTGTGGGAGGTGTTAAGCTTCCGAGCACTCATTTTCAGAGAAAGTAATATATCTTATGCAGGAGAAAAAAGGAAGAATGATTAAATATAGAGTCTTGTTAAAGGATACGCTCGAACGGTTATTAAGAAATCCAAAAATATAATTTATGTTTTAGAAAAATATAAACCGTCATTTTTTATCAAATGATATAATTATATTATTTTTTAATAAAAATTTACTTTTTTTTGGGACTTGATCAATGCCTCTTAAACATTGTTTAACATTTCTCCGTAAATATATTATACCTTTAGTTATTAAGTTTATTATCAATATAAAGTTTGTTTGAGTGTAGTTCAAAGTTTGTTTCAATGTAGTTCATGTTTTGCTCTTATATTGACTATTATTTTTGGAAAAATATATCAACTAAAATTGAACAAATTTAGGCTTAATTACACTTTTTTTAGTCTTTATTATTTGAGATAAATGCAATTTTAATCCTCTAGATTATTTCCTTAGTAATTTTAGTCCATCGATTTTTAAGTTAATGAAATATGCTCGTACCATAAATTTATTGCACATAAGTTCGTTAAATTTCATTTTATTAAAATATTTGGGGTTCAATGATGGATTTGGGATATATAATTCTTAAAAATCGTGATTGGGCCTAACATAACCCCACAAAATTGGCTTGTGAGGTGAGGATTTTCCCCACTTATAAACATATTGTCAAACCATCTCTTATCTAATGTGAGACTCTTTAACACACCCCATCATGCCGATGATTGAACATCTGGAGCGTGGACATAAATGGTGGGTGCCCCGATAATGAAAACCTGATAGCATGTGACTCAACGGATTTTGAACGAGACTATGATGTCATCTCAGAAATCGTGGTTGTGCTTAACACAATCTCACAAAACCGGTTTGTGATGTGAAGATTGCTCTCACTTATAAACACATTGTCAGATCATTTTTTATTCGATGTGAGACTCTTTAACAATAATAAAAGCAAGAGTTAAGGAGTTCAAACTTACTTGGTAAAATTAAACAATCAATTGTCAATTAAATCAAATCCACTTAATTTAATAATATCGACATGGCAATAAAGTTAGGTAAATCTATTTTTTTTTGGGTGTAAATCAGGTATCTTCTGCGCGCAACTACAAAGACTAATCCCTCGAGCACTGTGGGACCCAAATGGACGGCAAGCTCTCCCTAAGAGTTTTAACGTTGCTGCATGCCCAAGACTGGATTCGAACTCATGACCTTAGTTAAGCTAGAAGAGACTCGTTCCATCTCAACTAAGTGCTCTTGGGTAGTTAGGTAAATCTATTTACAGTTAGGTATTATTGACAAATTCATTTGATTTTTTTTTTAAAGAAGACAAATTCATTTGAAGATCTAAGTTGAGTTGGAGATGCTCTAAGAATTTAATCAAACAATATTACTGTTTTTCCTAATTCTGTATATCATGGTTTACGAAACTTTTTTTTTTTTTTTTGGTATAGTGGTTTACGAAACTTTTTTTTTTGAGTAATGATATTTGAACAATCATTTGGTACAACTTTTGTGACAATTTCTTTTTTTTCTCTTTTCATTGGTCGAAAACAATGGAGAGAGAAAAAGGAAGAGAGAGAATAATATAATAGTGCGAGTATGAGAGAGAAAGTTGTCAAAAAGTTGTCACAAAATGGTTGTACAAATATCATTTCTCTTTTACTTTTGACAAATAATTTACGTAGCTCGGTCTTGATGAGTCCAACTAAACTAAAGATCAGAAAGAAATATGCCAGTAAACTTTGCACCATAGGAAAAAATGTACATTCTAATTTTATTCATCACTTATTATAAAGATACTTTTTTTTTTCTTTTCATAATTTGAGCATGAGGTGTACAAAGCCAACACAAATAGAGCAAACACCAAAACTCATAGCGAACTAAGACATCCTAATGAGAATCCTCTCAAAAAAAACAAAAACATGCTAATGAGAAGCAAAAATTAAATCATAAATTTTGTGTATGTTTAGAATCACGGTAAATTTGATGAATCATGTTACCAACTCATATAAATCAAGATGACACGGGAAATTTCCTCAGCTAACCTTTAATCCAAACAACCAAGTTGAAGGAGAAAAATAAAATTTAATGTGGATGGGTCTTCAACTTTTCCTTTAGTTCTCAGCAATGCTATTTAGAGCAATACAAATCATCTCGACGGATTCCCGAATATTTGGCAACAGTTGGATTTGTTTTCTTTATTGGAATACATGGGTTATTGAAAAAAGGAGGTGGTGCCACATGGTTATTTTGCACTAACGAGATAATCTCGTGAGATTTGTTTTCGGGAACTCTAACATTTTCCTAAATAAGATGGTTTATTTTTTTGACAAACATATAATAAAATGATTTTTTTCTTTTTGACACGGTAAGATGATTTGTTATTACATGTGGACTAAAGCTTTTGTGAAACGAAGCACGAAATAGATTACTCATCCTGTGTAGCTCATTACTTTAGCTTTTTCTTTTTAATATGGAAATTACTTTAACCTTTTGTATACACATATAGTAAAGTAGCATAGTATTTTCTTTGGTTGAAATTTGCATAGTTTAATTGTAAGCTGGATACAATACATAAGGTAAGGTAGGGCCGGTTGCATGATCCCATCAATGACAAATTTAAACATTGTACTTTGTAGTTTGTACATTGTCTTCTCTTCATAATGAGCTCGTCACCTGTATTTCTTTTTGTTTCAGTTTTTTGTACCGGTAAAAACAAATATATATGTTGTAATGTCTATCAAAGTTTCAACTTTGCAGTCAGGTGAGCTCACGTGACTTTAAAGTAAATAAATTAAAGAAAAGTCACCATATTATAACTGGATTTGTGAGCTGTGGCAGAGTTTTCCTTTTTCTCCTTTTCTTTTCTTTGTTGAAAAGCAGTGGCAGTGTTCAAAGTTATGTAAATGTGTACCGCCATTGTTTATACTAAATTAAATAATTAAAAAGAGGACTTTGAGATGCAAACCGTAATGTAGGCTTAGTTCTCTTTTGATCAATGCGAATCCAAACGATCCTTCAACTAACTATAACATTCTAACGAGAAGCAAAAACTAATGCTAGATTTTGTGTATTTTTAAAATCACGGTCAATTTGATGAAATCATAATGCTAACATAATTTGATGAAATCATAATGCTAACCGGAAAGTGTATTGACCACTACTTCTAAATCAACGTGAAACTCGATCTTATAAAGGCTACAAGATTGAGCTAAATTCAAGCTCATCAAAGATCTACCGTTGAAAATTTAGGTTTTATCATGTTCAATAATTATGAATCAATAGCAGAAGCAGACAAAATATTGAACATGATTATGATTGGATCTACGACATGTTTGATTTATCAAGGATATTAAGAAATAAGGTATTAGGAATATCTGAATAAAGCTTTAATGGCAGTCCTTCGACAACAACCGTAAAGAAGAGGTGATCTGAAACAAACAACAAGGGTTAGCGACAGCTGATTTGCTTCTTCCTCAACCGGTACATTTATGCCTCAAATTCTCTTCAGATGGGGAGAAGAGAGAGTATTTTCGTGTACGATGTATTGAGGACCATAACCTGTTTTATATTGCATGGCCATTAGGGTTTTCCATTATTCCGTTAATGGGTCATCCGGACATCCACTCATTGGGTCCATATCAACTAATTAAATATTTAATTAATTACCCAATTAGAAATCTAATAGCCTTGTTACTTAATTTGATCACTAATCAATTAAAATTCACAATTGATAAATAGTTAATATAATTATTATTATTACGATATTTGCCCACATAATGATATCAGAATATAATTAAATAATAAAATATTCCAACATCCGCCGCATACGCAATGACGGATCTTCTCTTAAAACTACAGGAGCCCTGACATCCCCCCGTTTTTCTATATATACCATATCTTGCATAAAAGTTTCACAATTTTTCCTCTGTCACAGTGGATAAGGAGGTTGCGTTTCTTCAGGATGTCACGTGTTTGAATTCTAACTCGTCTTTTTGTATATTTCTATTATATTTTTAATATTTTATTAAAAAAACGTTCTTGTGGGGGAATCGAACCCGCAACCATGCACTGGATTCAAGCAAAAGTAAACCATCAGATAATTTTTTGAAACAGCCTAATGTATATTCCATAAACTTTTGGCATCTCCGAAAAAATAACTAAAATCCGTCACTGTACATACGTCCTACACGGATAACACTTGTGTACCATTAAGGTGTCAATGTTATATAACATTGGCCAATAGGAATGTGTCACATATTTTTTTAAAGAGTGTGCTACGTGGCACACCTTAATTAGTTAATGTTATATAACTTATGATACACAAGTGCTATCCTGTCCTACACACCCTCGGTCTCTTCCAAAAGCCACAAATCCATTCAACATTCTCCTCATGCGGTGTGTTGAAATAGAAAAAGTGATTATCCATACATTGTCTTACATGCTTTGCGGCATAAAACAAGTACTTCCTTTGTCTCTCTATTAAGTTACCCTCCCATTTTGCCCTCGCATTAATTAATATTTTTTTTAATTACTTTTTTTTTTCTTTCTCCTATCTAGTAGTCTAGTGGCTAGAGCTCACACAATTAAATGTGAAGAAGTGGGATATTCGGGGTTCGAACTCCGGTCTCTGCATAAAATATGGGACATGACAACGCTCAAGGGGACTTTTATTTCTCTTTTTTTGAAAGAGCTTTTACGGTAAATTGCAAATTACTAAACAGTTTCATTAAATGATAATTCATTTACCTATTGGTTCAAAGAACAAGTGTACGATGATTTTTCTCATGTATGGTAGCAGAATGAAGCATGAAATAATAAGCTCTAATAATTTCAAACCAGAGATTGAAAAGATCTATATATAGAGAGACACTACAAAGGAAAGGTAGTCCAGTGTGCAGACCTTAATTTAACCAGGCTGGTCTTTTACAGCCAGCTGCAGGCTGCAGCCCATATGACTGATGCACTTGCAAATAGGCCACCCCACCCCACCCCCCTGTGCAGTATACGTAGTACCACTCAATTTCTTTTGACTAGAGTACATACTATAATACTATATCAAAATTAACAAAAGCGTTTCCATGAAATTAATAAGAACCCCACCATAGATCTCCATATTTGGGAGTTTTGGCCTTTTAACACTCTGTGTCTAAACTCTAGACTGCAATACACAGAAGCTTAATTGGTAGGGGGAACCCACATGCAAGGTGTAATACAATCAAAAGACATTACTTCCTAATGATTTTTGCCATTTTCTCCTTCTTAGAAGTTGATGACTCCTTATGAAGGTTCCTATTCACCTTATATAAAATTGACTCATTATGTAATGCCTGATTTTTTTGTGCACCTTGTATTTTTAAAATGTGTTGTCAAAGAGTGTTTATCAAGCATTTTCTAATTTTCTTAATCCTTATATTTTTGCATATGTAAGTTAAACCACGGGCACATTATACATATATACATAATATTTGGATAAACAATTGAACTCGTGAAATTCCGTAAAAAAAAATTGAACTCGTCAAATTAAACGTTTGGATCAAATAAAGTCAAATTAAATAGGTAACATGTATTTATAAGAAAGAAAGGATGCACAATGCCAACAATATTCACTTATCACTAAAGATAGATGATTCTTTTTCCACATAACTCCGTCGTAGGATTATTTTGGACTAAGCAAATAATGTTTGTTTATGATGGAAATTAAGAACTACCACGTAGGTTGGAATAATGAAAATTGACATGTTTATAAGTGGTTGAGAGTTTGAGACCATCGATTCGAAGTTTTGATGATTGACCTTCACATTTTAAGTTTTGTTTGGAGTTTAGAGAGGAAGAGGGAGAGCTTTGGGATAAGAGTAAGAAAAAGTAGATAAATATTTTAAAGAAAATTGAGAGTGTTTTTATAGATGATGATAAAAAAAATATTTATGATTAATATATTTTTTATCTTGAGAGTATTATATCAATACATATTGGATTTGACGGATTTTTCCAAAATCCTCCATTACAATTTTTGAATTCGGAAACTTCTACTGTACATCTCACAAATTGAAGTGTATCGGTACTCTTGTTTCATAAATTTATAAATTAATGATTATTTTTATGAAATAAATAGTTATTTGTCAATACTTATATTTTAGAAAACATCATTTCATGGTTTATAAGAATCGTATTAATTTTTTAACATTTTCTCACAAAAAATAATCAATATTCTTTGTTATGAGTAATAAAAATTGTAAAAAATAATATATTTCACCGACGCTTGTAAATAAGATTTAATTATTATAATGGTCAATAATAGAAAATTATTTTTTCTTCAAAAAGAAAAACAACTTATTTAGTTATTAATTTAACGATTTGGTGTACCAGTACACTCAAGTTTTTGAGTGTACCATAAAATTTGCCTTTGAGATCTCTAATTTTTTTTTAAAAAATATATCATGGAAAAAAATAAACTCCACAAAATTCTCTCCCCTAAAGTCTTTTATTCTTTCCATATTTTTTTTGTCAAAATCCTCTCTTCTAAACTCTCAAACATACCCTAGGGCCTGTTTGTTAGTTTAGAGGAAAGGGTATGACTTTGAAGAGAAAAAAAAAGAACGAACAAGTGGACGGAATACTCTAGAGGGGGAGAATTTTGAGGCTTTATCTTTTTTTCATAATACAATATCTTAGTTTGGGCGAACTCAAAAATTGTCTTGGAGGAGGGTTTTGAAGAGTTTATAGGAATTCTTTAAATTCAGTCTAAGTTGTTATAAAATTCTTAAATTTAAAAATTTATTAAACATAATTAATTTATCATTCTGTCAAAAAAAAAAAACTCTTTTTGTCAAAAAAAAATACTCTTTACAAAAACATGAAAAATTTATCTATTCTTTTCTATATTTCTCACCCTTCAAAATTCTCTCATTCACTCCCTTCATAACTTTCAAATTAAACCTAAAAATACAAACTAAGTCCACTACTATGTCACACTCCAATTGACCTACTTTCAACAATAAATATTTGAAATCTTTATTATAAAAAATAAAAAATTTGAACTGTTTTCACCCAAAATAACAATAATTTGAACTAATAACTCTTGAGAAGACTTTTGTTTTTTTTTTTTTGTCGAAACTCTTTGGAAAACTAGTACCAAACAAAATTGACGGGCTGAATATGCATATAAGGCCCAAGAATCAGTATGTTCATTACAATGGCCCTTTCAGTTGGTGAGCTCTTGAGGCCCCCTGGTTGCTTTGAGGACCCCCAGATTTATCGGAAGATATCTTTCAATGCATTTTTTACTTTTTATGCTTATCGAAAGATATTTTCTAATGGTATACTTTGCCTCTTTTTTTTGCAATTCAGGGGGCATAAAGAGCAATGATCTTCCATTATATAGATCCAATGCGTAAAAGTTCTCATTTTCATAGTATGTGGTATTTTTAAGTTACACTTGATAGTTGATACATCAATATTTATATTGTCTCCATCAAATGTGAGGCTTTCTACGCTATTAATCCAATACCACTACTGCTTTCCATAACTTCCACCGTTATTAAGACTCTATACCATTATCAAGACTTCCGACGAGCCTTAAAAGGTTGGGTGGATCATCACATTTGACTTTGTGCAACAAATACTCAAAACATGCTTATGACATTGAGTATATGAGTATTCTCACTTGTATATTACTGAACAATTTGAGTTTTATCATAATTATTTTAAAGTCACATATGAATGATTGTGATTCGTTAACGGGGCAAAACTTTTTATAGGGACAAAGTTATACTCATAAATTGTAATCAATTGGGTTTTTTTTAGTCATTTGGAAAGAATTTTCATATTGTTCTGGACGATATGATCTTTATTTTTCTCTAATAAGCAATGATATGACCTATTCATGCATTATAACTATACACCTTTAAAATTGACATCCAGTTATTGGGATTAGACCGAGCACTACCAAGCCAAATTGATGGTATATAATCAAAAGTGGGTAAACCACTTTGTAAGAAGTGGTGTTCCTTATGCTCTAATCAGTGATGTTGGGTTTATGGATGAGGAGGAAAGAATTCCACCACAAATGTAGAATCTAATTTTAATGCAACTGTGTTTCTTTTTTTGGTGAGCTAATGCTACGGTGGTGGAATCATAAAGGAATATAAAATCCAAAACAATTATATAATTGTTGCTGTTTTTGTGCAGTGAATGATACAATAAATGATATAACTTGTCGAGGAGGGGATGGTCTCCCATTCACCACTGCAGTTCATTCCCAACTATCGTTCAAATAATACTGTGTGGTGGAATAATAAATTACGTGTGAATGCTAACTATCTAAAATAAGCCAATAATCCTTTAAAAAAAACAATTACAGGCACGAAAACTTTCTCACTAGTAATATTATGTTCTTCATCAAATCCAACATTCCTATTATTTCCTTCCCTTCAAACTCAATTTTCTCGAAGAATCTTGCATTTATGAAAAAAAGTTAACTGAATATGTTTTTATTTAAAAACCGATGGTTAGTTTAGCACTGTGTGCTCTTCTTTAGGTCTCTTGTTCAAATCTTTAATGCTAACAATTTATATGTTGGGTTAGTTTATACAAAGTTTTGCTTTGACTTCAATTGAATCATCTGCTAATAGACGATGAAATTAGTTCACGGATTAATTGGTGTTTAAACCATACATCAAATTTCATCAAAAAAATGTCATTAGTCCCTAAAAAATCATGATATTTCAAATTTAGTTCATAAATAAATTTTATAATTCCTATTTAATTTTTATATGACCTATTTAGGATTTTGCATAAATAGAATTTTGATCACAATATATATTTGAGAATTTTTTTCCCACCATCATGTCTGCTTGTTCGCCTTGCAACATTTCGAATTAAGATTATAGAATTCATTGTGTTAAAACACATTAAAAATAATTTCTAACTAACAACCTAAAACATTTCGGATTTCATAATCCGAACCATTTTGGTTTGAAATCAGAAACCAGTAACAAGTAACAAGTAGGAGTCGAAGTTAAACTCTTTACCGGCCCATGAATTTCTAGCCCAGCTCTTTACCGGCCCAGCACATGCATGCATTGATGCAATGCAAACTATACATGCAAAAGCAAAAGCAAGGATCGGGATCATATGAAAGAAACATTTCCAGTTCTATAGTATAGTGTTCCACCATTAGCCAGGGTGTTAAAGCTGAGAAAGGGGCATGGCATTGGCAGTGATGGCATGTGTGTGGGTCGGGTCACCTTTTACTTTTCCCAATTCAAAGTACTTTGGTAGAGTCTTTTGAGTTTTGAACAAAAGAAAGAAAGAAAAATAAAAGCATATGGCATTGTTGTTTGTGGAATGAAGATAATTAAAGAATCAAATTCCAACACCAACGGCATGGAATGGAAGAAAGAAGAATAAACGCACTCCAATGAAGATTTTATGTCTGAAAGGAGAGGCGATTCCCACACTACCCTTTTCACACTATTCACTACTGTTCCAAAAACATCAACAGGGACACCAACTTAGCAACCTCATATTCCAAACAAAATGCCTTCGGGTTAATTCCTTACTTACTTTTTTTTGGTAGTGATTTCCTTACTTACTAATTAGCAGCATTTGTGCATTATTTTTTTCCTATTGGCATAATGATTTGAGCCACATATGTGTGGAAAAACGGAAAATCATGTATTCGAATCCAAACGCCATATGCAATGCCATTTTAAACATTTTGGACGTTCTATTTTAAATGTCTAATTTAGTTACGGTTGATCCGTAATAAATATATAGGGTTATAAAGTCTTTCTCTACTAACTCCAAAACCCTAATGGCACCGAAGAAGGCAGCACCACCACCATCATCAAAGCCAGCGAAATCAGGAGGAGGAAAGCAAAAGAAGAAGAAATGGAGCAAAGGTAAACAAAAAAAAGTCTTTCTCTACTACCAACTAAGTTATACTTATAAAACCGCTAGCGCATTTTTTTAATCTAGAGTATATTTATTAATGTCATTTCTTTTTATCAATATATTATAATATAACATTTATTAAATTAGAACTCCCTCTATTGTCCTCTCACTCAATGGTCACGCATCACCTGAAACAGTAGATCTCGGGTCTGACGAGGATTAGATAACTGGATAAATCTTTTAATTTTTTGGAGTTACACCTTTCCTTGCCATTTATACGTGAAATAAACTTAGCATTTAAATTGGAAGGCTCTTGAAGTGGGGTTTTCCAATGTATTGTTTTGGTGTTATGATTGACATATTGTCAAGTCCAACCTTCTTATTCTGATTAAAAATATTTCGAACATAAAAATTGTATCTAAAAGTAGATGTTTACACTCCTCCTCGTTCTCACTTGCTGGATAATAACATGATCGATGTCGGTTTACATAAAACAAGAGAAAACAAATACTTGTGAATCGAAACTCAACTTATATTCATTTTTGCTTGCTTTTATTGAATTGACACAGACTAGACCGCCATCTCAACGGTAAGAATGAAGAAAACATTAAACTTGTATTTTTGAGATATGTCGTCGAACATTGTCATATTTTTAGCGGTTTTTAGGTATTTGTCCACCATAGCATGTTCAAAACATATTGGCTTAAATGCACTTTTGGCCCCCTATGTTTGCCTTGGTAGCAATTTTAGCCCCTTATTAAAAAAAACAACTTTCCAGCCCCCTAACTTCAGCCCCTTTTGCAACTCATAGGCCCCCTCTGATTTTGACTTGGTCAAAGGCCACTGTGTAATTTAAAATAAAAAATAACAAAAAAAGAAATTAGAACTAAATGATAGCCTTATGATTAAAAATCGGTTATCAAGATTAAAAGAACTCACATGCCCCCTCTCTTACCTAACTTTTCATCCTCCACTCATTACTACTTCATTTTCTCTTTCTCAACAACACAAACCCAGAAAAGTCAAGCTCCATCAGTATCACCTTCATATCATTAACACATACCCAGAAACTA
>Ga0315913_1000237_pt1 | contig 42447 bp, 33 predicted proteins | sample MpolsnodulesMG_FD_207736 | JGI IMG/M metagenome (GOLD analysis project Ga0315913, IMG submission 207736) | Medicago polymorpha root nodule microbial communities from Los Angeles, California, United States - small nodules | ecosystem: Host-associated > Plants > Roots > Nodule | place: USA...
GATCCATGATGTCTCAACAAATCTTGGGTTGAATCTACTCCTAACTACCTTGCTTTGTGTTTCTCTCTCAAGAAAATACCCTAATCTCTCTCTAAAACCAGAAAAATATCAAAAACTATGTAATCATGTCTTGGAAGGAGAAGAGAAAGCTATTTATATGGGCCAAAATCGTGCCAGCACGCTTAAGCGTACAGGGGTACGCTTAAGCGTACCACCTGAAAATCTTCTTTTGCCCAATTGGGAACAGCCACGTGTGCCTTATCCACTTGCATCTGACGAAGTTCGCTTAAGCGTACAAGAAGCGTGTAATTAGCGTACATGAAGGTTTGCTACTGGACCTAGTACGCTTAAGTGTACAGTAGGACGCTTAAGCGTACTCTCTGAATCTGGGAGCGTGCTGGCAGCGTACCAATAGCGTACAGGAAGCTGCTCTCAGCATTGTGTACGCTTAAGCGTGCTGAGGACGCTTAAGCGTACTGACTTTAGTTCATCAGCTTCTTTCTTGTCCCTTGCTTGTCATTTCCTGCATAAAAAGGGGGGAAAATCAGGCATGTAAAGCATAAATGGTTAAAAGAACATAATTTTGTAGCTTTTCCTTAGATAACTTGCAGAACAAGTCACTAAAATGCCTAGATTAACACATAAAATATGTTACTTTTGAGCACTTATCACTTACTATTAAATCTTTCTGTTTGTAGGCAGCAGTATCATTTTGATGGACATGTTTGGTTTAAGAAGAAAGAGAGGGATTTTAAACATTATTGATTATTCACTCATCTATAGAGGTACTTAATTTACCACTTTGTATTCTATACTTTTTTTTATTCGCTCGCATGCCTCTCATTAATATGTGTTCTTATTATTCTTTCTTTGTTTTATTACTTGGTCTGATCCGTACCTCACTAAAATTATAATTTACCTTCGTTATTGATCTGGTGTGTGTCTCTTAACATTTATTTGTTTATTGAACTCACCATTATTACTTTTTTAATCAATTTTATTTTTAAATCATTAACAAAACAAGCAAAATAGTGGAGAAATAGAGAGAGAGAGCATTTTGGAGAAATAGCACCAAGAAAAGGCAAAGTCGAATAAACGATGGTGACTACATCGCCGACACCGGGAAGAGTAACTCGTTTGGTGATGAGAGTAACTCGTTCATTGGTGAAGAGTTTAGGTTCCAAGTTTGTCGAGTTACTAGATTTGAGGAAGTGGGAGTAAGAAGAAGATGGAGAAAAAAGCTGAAGTGAAAAGGAAAGGTAAAGAAAGTTCTATGGCTAAAGTGAGAAAGTGGAAGAAGAAAACTCTAAGACTCTAAGAACGTTGAAGAAGCCTATGCGGTTGAAGGTTGAAGGTGAAATCTATGAGAAGGTTTTGTTGTTGAAGGTGAGAAAGCGGAAGAAGAAAACTCTTAGAACCTTCAAGAAGGTTTTGTGGCTGAAGGTGAAATCTATGAGATGGTTTCATAAGGTTCTATGGCTTCAGGTGAAAAAGTAGAAGAAGAAAACCCTAAGAAAGTTCAAGAAGGTTCCATGGTTGAAGGTGAAATCTCTAAAAGAAGGTTCTAGAAGATTATGCTGAATACAACGAGAATGAGGATGGCGATGCCCTTTGTGTTGATGCTATGCTAAAGATAAAAGAAGAGGGAAGTATTAAATAAGAAACCGATTTCCATTAAAGACAACCAATTGTAACAGATTAATGGAATCAGTTTCTTTTTAATCATTTCGTATTCAGTTATCTTTAACATAGCATCAAGCATCATTCTTCTCATTCTCATTGTATTCAGCAGAATCTTCTAGAACCTTCTAAGAGATTTCACCTTCAGCCCCAAAACCTTCTTGAAAGTTCTAGAGTTTTCTTCTTCCGCTTTCTCACCTTCAGTCGCATAACCTTCTGCAACCGTCTCAGAGATTTCACCTTCAACCACGGAACTTCTTGAACGTTCTTAGAGTTTTCTTCTTCCTCTTTCTCACCTTCAACCGCAAAACCTTCTTAGATATTTCACCTTCAGCCTTAGAAGCTTCTTGAACTTTTTTTAGAGTGTTCTTCCGCTTTCTCACCTTTAGCTGCAGAACCTTCTTTACCTTTCGCTTGAGCATTTTTGTCTCCTTCTTCTTAATTAGCGACTTTCTCCGATCCGGTAACTCTATAAACATGGAACCTGAACTCTTCACTAAGGAATGATTTACTCTCGCTGCTAAACGAGTTACTCTTGCCAGCATCGCTGACATAGTTGCTAATGTTTCTTCAGCTTTACGTTTTCTTGGTGCCATTTCTCCAGAATGCTCTCTCTCGATTTCTCCACTATTTTTCTTGTTATGTTAATGAAATAATAATAAAACTGATTAAAAACAATAATAGTGGTGAATTGAATAAATAAATGTTAGAATACACATCAAATCAATAACAAACAGAGGTACATTATAATTTTGGAGAGGCACGCACCAGACCAAGCAATAAAAACAAAGAATAATAAGAACACATAAATGAGAGGCACACTGCATAAAAGTGAAAGAAAAAAAAAATTATACAAATAGATGAGCGAATAACATTAAACATCCAATAGAGAAAATTCTGTAGTGGTTTAAGAAAACATGTTTGGTTTATGATTCAGAAAATCAATCATACAGGTTCTGCAAGCTCAACCATGCAGTTAATAGAAGAGAGATTGCTCTTACTTCCAAAGTTAGGAAACTTTAAGCCTTGGAGAATGATTAGTTTACTACTATCATCCTGCTTTAAACAAGTATGTCGAGAACTAGCCAACGCAACTCTTCAGTTTGTTGAGAATGTTTCCAAACAAGCAAGAGGCTTAGTAAGAATATCAAAAATCCGATCACAGGCTAGTAGGTGAGTGACTGAGGGAAAAACAAGCAATTTTATCTGTCTCTTACTTTTACTTTATTTCACTTATTACATATTAAAAGAGGAGATCACCAATCAAATTTAAATTCTGCGACTTCTGATTTTGATTCTCATCGTTCGCATCCAGGTACCTTTACTCCTTCACTCTTTGCTTTAAGTTCTTACTGTGGCCATGTTAAAAATTATTCAGACCTTAAAAATATGAACGTGTTAACACTTGCTTCCGGCTCTGAAGAAGAATCATTCATGATAATACACAACGGTGAAAAGATTATAGCATTTTAAGACTTGATAGATTTTGTATTTTTTTCTATGTGAACTCTTCTTATAAATAGAGAAACCCTGGTGAAGAATAACACCATAATTCAGAAAGTAGCCACCGAGAGTTAAAACGATATTCATTACATTGCAAAGACACTTCTCATTCTCAGCACTATAAGCCGCCACACCGGCTTCCGCAGCACGACATTGGATCTTTCACGAAGTCCATGTATTACACTAAACTATATGTTTATCTTGCTCTCTTGATATTGATTTCATTAGTTGATGGCTAGTATTATATTTAGTAACTAAATTATATTTATCGATTTTTTTGTTATAGTTATTTCTAGTTTGAACATTGAGAAGCATTCGATAATGATTGCTTGAAGAAGAAGGTAATGAAGAAAGCGTTTTATTTTTGTAAGAAACGCTTGCTGAAAAGGCACTTCTTGCTGTTTCTGTCAACTCAGAAGTCATGGCAACTGTATGTGGAGGTATTATTTTAACCCACGGTAATAGTATGTAATGCCATTTTATGATCTTAATTCACAATTAAGCATTGGTTGATTGATTACTTCCTTAATAAAAGTCAAAATGCAAATATAATGCAATCTTATGTAATCTGACCAACAACATAGTATTAGTACATGCCAGTTTATGTACAAAATAGAGAAAACTTACTGCTAAATCTTTCTGTTTGTAGGCAGTATGGCATCATTTTGATGGACATGTTTGGTTTAAGAAGAAAGAGAGGGCTCTTAAACACGTTTTTCTCTCACCTACGGAAGTACCTAATATACCACTTTGTATACTTTTTTTTATTCGCTTTTAGGTAGTGTGCCTCTCGTGTATGTGTTATTGTCCTTTCTTGGTTTTATACTTTTATTACTTGGTTTGATCTACACCACTCCAAAATTATGATTTACCTTCGTCATGATTTTTTTTTTTAAACCAGATATCCTCCGCGCGCAACTGCCCAAGCAAACTTTCCCTAAGAGTTTTAATGCTTATGTATGCTCAAACCTAGATTCAAACTATGATCTTGGTTAAGCTAGAAGAGACCCGTGCCAACTCATCTAAGTGCTCTTGGGTCCTTCGTTATTGATTTGGTGTGTGTCTCTAACATTTATTTGTTTATTCAATTCAACATTATTTTTTTAATCAAATTTATTTTTACATCATTAACATAACTAAGAAAATTGTGGAGAAATAGCGAGAGAGCATTTTGGAGGAATGGCACCAAGAAAACACAAAGCTGAAGAAAAGGCAACGACTACGTCGACGATGCCGAGAAGAGTAACTCATTCATTGGAGAAGAGTTAAGGTTCCAAGTTGGTTGAGTTACCAGATCCGAGAAAGGCACATGGTAAGAAGAAGAAGATGTGAAAGGGAAAGGTGAAGAAGGTTTTGTTGCTGAAGTTGGGAAAGCTGAAGAAGAAAACTCTCAAGAAGCTTTTGTGGCTGAGGTGAAATCTCCTAGAAGGTTCTGTTGTTGAAGGTGACAAAGCGGAAGAAGAAAACTAAGAACGATCAAAAAGATTTTGTGGCTGAAAGTCAAATCTATGAGATGGTTCCATAAGGTTTTATGGCCGAAGGCGAGAAAGGGGAAGAAGAAAACTCTAAGAATGTTGAAGAAGGTTTTGTGGCTAAAGGTGAAATCTCTAAGAAGGTTCCAAAATATTTTGCTGAATACAATGAGAATGAAAAAGCTGGCGATGCTCTTTGAGTAGATGCTATTCTAAAGATAGAAGATGAAAGGATTAAGGAAGAAACTAATTCCATTAACGTTTGAAAATCTTAGATGCAATTAGTTCCCTTAAAGACAATTAATTTGCAACGAAGATTTTCAAACATTAATGGAATCAGTTTCTTTCTTAATCCTCTTATCTTCTATCTTTAGCATAGCATCTACACAAAAGCATTGTCTTCATTCTCGTTATCGTTGTATTCAGCAGAACCTTCTCAAAAGTTTCACCTTCAGCCACGGAACCTTCTTGAGCGTTCCTAGAGTTTTCTTCTTCCTCTTTCTCACCTTCAGCCGCAAAACCTTCTGGAACTGTCTCAAAGATTTCACCTTCAGCCACGGAACCTTCTTGAACGTTCTTAGAGTTTTCTTCTTCCTCTTTCTCACCTTCAACAACTGAACCTTCTCAAAGAATTCACCTTCAGCCACAGAAGCTTCTTGAACATTCTTAGAGTTTTCTTCTTCCGCTTTCTCACCTTCAGCTGCAGAACCTTCTTTACATTTCCCTTTCTTTTCAGCTTTTTTCTCCATCTTCTTATTCTTACTCAGTGACTTCCTCGGATTCGTTAAATTGACAAACATGGAACCTGAACTCTTCACCAATGAACGGTTACTCTTCCCAGCACCGCCAATGTAGTCGTTACTGTTTCTTCGGTTTTTCATTTCCTTGGTGTCATTTCTCCCAAATGCTCTCTCTCGATTTTTCCACTATTTTTCTAGTTATGTTTATGATGTAATAATAAAAGTGATTATAAAAATGGTGAATTTAATAAACAAATAAATGTTAAGAAACACACCAGATCAATAACGAACAGAGGTACATTGTTATTTGGAGAGGCACACACCAAGCAATAAAACAATGAATAATAAGAACACCATAAACGAGAGACAGGCTACATAACATAACAGTGAATGAAATAAATAAAAGTATATAAAACAAAGTGGTAAATTAGGTACTTCTGCTGATGTCTATAGTTTTTCCAAATAGACAAGAGGCTAGGACTTATGACAACAACTGCAAGGTCCGGATCGTCTGTTATTGAGATCTAATGCACAATCTGTATTGCAAATTGTAAAAGGATAGGAGAATTAGAATTTAGAATCACCGGTTGCAGGCTATCTCATTGAGCATCTCAAACTTGACACTAGATCTTTCTGAGAGTTATACACCTCACAAGTGACATGTGAGGATATTCTGTAACATATTAAAAGAGATGATCACCAATCAAATTTGGATTCTGTGACTTCCTCTTCCAAATTTGGATTCAGCACATGTATTTTTCACGAAGTCCAGGTATTAGGCTAAACTATATTTTATCAACCAAAAAAAACAAAGGCTAAACTATATGTTTATTTTGCTCTCTTGATATTGATTTTATTAGTTGATGACTAGTGTTCTTTAGTAATTAAGTTATATTTATCAATTTCTAGTTTGAACATGGAAAAGCACTCAATAATGCTTGCTTGAAGAAGAAGGTAATGAAGAAAGCATAAAGGTTTTGTAAAAAGACATGTGAGAAAGAAGGACAAGAAAGGCATCTTATCTTATGTAATCTGACCAACAACATATATGGTTCATGCCTAGTTTATGTACAAAATACATAAAACTTACTATTAAATCTTTCTGTTTGTAGGCAGTATGGCATCGTTTCGATGGACATATTTGGTTTAAAATGAAAGGGAGGGCTGTTATTTGCTCATCTATAGAGGTACCTAATTTACCACTTTGTATTGTATACTTTCATTTATTTCTTTCATTCGCTGTTATGTAGTGAGCCTCTCGTTCAGGTGTTAGTATTCTTTCTTTGTTATATTGCTTGTTCTGGTGTGTACTTCTCGAAAATTATAATATACCTCCATTCGTTATTGATCTAGGGTGTATCTCTAACATTTATTTGTTTATTCAATTCACCATATTTTTTTAATCAGTTTTATTATTACATCATTGACCTAACTAGCAAACTAGTGGAGAAATAAAGTGAGAAGGTATTTTGGAGAAATGGCACCAAGAAAGCACAAAGTTGAAGAAACGGCAGCGACTTCGTCGGCGACGCCAAGAGTAACTCATTCATTGACAAAGAGTTCAGGTTCCAAGTTTGTCAAGTTACCGAATCCGAGAAATTCATAGAGTAAGAAGAAGAAGATAGAGAAAAAAGTTGAAGTGAAGGATTAAGGTAAAGAAGGTTATGCAGCTGAAGGTGAGAAAGTCGAAGAAGAAAACTCTAAGAACATTCAAGAAGCTACTGTTCAAGGTGAAATCTCTTCGAAGGTTTCAGAAGGTTTTGTGGTTGAAGGTGAGAAAGCGGAGAAGAAAACTCTAAGTTAAAGAAGGTTTCGCTGAAGGTGGAATCTCTGAGGCGGTTCCACAAGGTTCTATGGCTGAAGATGAGAAAGCAGAAAAAGAAAACTCTTAAGAACATTCAAGAAGGTCACTTGGCTGAAGGTGAAATCTATGAGAATGTACAGCTGAATACAACAAGACTGATAAGGAAAACGATGCTATTTGTGTCGATGTTATGATAAAGATAACAGAAGATCAAAGAATTAAAGAAGAAATAGATTCCATTAAAAACAACTAATTGAAACTAAGATTTTCAAACATAAATGGAATAAGTTTCTTCTTTAATCCTTTCATCTTCCGTTATCTTTAGAATAACATCGACACAAAGAGCATCATTCTCCTTCTCATTCTCATTGTGTTCAGCAGAACACCCTGGAACCTCTGATGTTTCACCTTCAGCCGCAGAACCTTCTTGAACGTTCTTAGAGTTTTCTTCTGCTTTCTCACCTTCAACCGCAGAACCTTCTCAAACTGTATCAGAGATCTCACCTTCAACCACGGAACCTTCTTGAACGTTCTTAGAGTTTTCTTCTTCCTCTTTCTCACCTTCAACCGCAGAACCTTCTGGAACCTTATTAGAGATTTCACCTTCAGCCACAAAACCTTCTTGAACGTTCTTAGAGTTTTCTTCTTCCGCTTTCTCACCTTTAGCCGCAGAACCTTCTTTACCTTTCCCTTTCATTTCAGCTTTTTCCTCCATCTTCTTCATACTCTGTGACTTTCTTGGATCTGGTAACTTGACAAACTTGGAACCTGAACTCGTCACCAATGAACGAGTTACTCTTCCCGGCATTGCAGACGTAGTCGCTGCCATTTCTTTAGCTTTGCATTTTCTTGGTGCCATTTCTCCAAAATGCTCTCTCTTTATTTCTCCACTATTTTGCTAGTTATGTTAATGATGTAATAATAAAACTCATAAATAAAATGGTGAATTGAATAAACAAGTAAGTGTTAGAGACACACCATATCAATAAAGAATACAGGTGCCTTATAATTTTGGAGAGACACGCACCTGACCCATAAAACAAAGAAAAAAATAATAAGAACACGTATAAACAAGAGGTATGCTACATATATAACAACAATAACAAATGAAAAAAATAGAAGTATACAATACAAAGTGGTAAATTAGATACCTCTATAGATGAGCAAATAACGTTTAACAACCCTCAATTTCTTCTTGAATAGAAAAAAATCCTAGAGGTTTACGAAAACACGTTTGGTTTATGATTGAGTAAATCAACCAAACAGGTTCCCAAATTATTAAGAAAATGAATCCACTAGAATTTTCTTAAACCAAACATATCCAATAGTATCTAAAGAGTAGTTGACAAGATTGTGAATGATTAGATATTAGCAAGCTCAACCAAGCAGTTAAGTAGAACCAGAAAAGTATTTGTTTTCTTCGTTGGTACATGAGTACTTGCATGTTTTATAGAAGAGAAAATTCTCTTGGTTCCACAAAGTTTCTGAACAGGAATAGATAGCTCGATTTTTTGTAGTTAGAAGGATTGAAAATAGCTAAATTGGCAAGCTTGAGAATATGCACAGATTTTATTCATCTTGAACTTCAAAATCATAATCAACTATTCAACCTGGCTCCACCACAAAAGGAGATAGAGTGTAGATGCAAGTTTGTTAATGCTTGCAAATTCAGAGAAAGCCGAAAAGTGTTCAGTATCACATTCGACAAAAATATATAATCCTTGAATATTGTGATATAGCGTATTTTAAAATCCTTTGGAGTAAGCGAGGCTCCATGATACCCGGAAATTGAGAGCGTGTCCAATGGGGTTGACGCATCGCGACGAGAGATAATAGGAGAGACATATTTTTAAGGCTCTTATTGTGGCTATGTTAAAACCTAAAAAATATTAAGACCTTAAAAATATGAATGTGTTAACGCTTGCTTCTGGCTCTGAAAAGAATCATTCATGATAATACACAACGGGGAAAGATTAGAGCCTTTTAAGACTTGATGTAACCAATATGTATATTCTTTCTGAAGTCTACATATTCAAAAAATAATCATCGATTCAAAAGATATGGAATACAACAAGTTGATGGGTTGAATTCACTAGTAGTTTCTCTTCCTATCCTATTAGCTATTAATCTTTATTATTGAAGTTTGAGATCAGAACTTAGTATTGAAGTCTTATATCAGTTGAAGTTTGAGATCAGAACTTTTGATTATTAAACAATATTGGATATAGTTCCGTTGACTAATTGTGGATGGTCAACGTTAAACTTCAACTTTTATTAGCTTGTAGTAGTTGTTAGTAATTCTGTTATTGCTTATTACTAATTTTTTGTTTCTCTATAAAAAAAATACGATAGTCTCATACAGTGGTCCAGATTCAATACTCAAAATACACAATCATTTAGTTTCTCTTCTAAGTTCTGATCTCAAATTTCAATACTACTGTAATTCTTCCCTGCCAATTAGTTTAATGTACTACAAAACCAAGGGCCATTGGTCCAAAAACAACAATATCTTGTGAAATGATTTTGTAGGCAAGTTGGTCATTTGAACAAGTTTCTGTGAATTAAACATAAACTTGTTCGATCTTCCAATGCTACAACGTTTAACCAAATTATCGTTGCCTTCGTATGGTGATGCAAAATATGAAGGAATTGTTTTGCCGTGTTACCGCAGTGCGTACAATACGGCGATTGCAACTGCATATTATGTTTCCTAACATTTCTCATTAGCCTCCCATGCATAACTGCCCACAAAAAGTGTCAAACTTTGTCTCAATAGCACATAATCTATGCAGTGACAAGTCTATGAGTAGCACATAATATCATTTGGTTCAACAAATTCGCAAGCTTTTGGTGCTAGATTGGGAAGTCAAAGTGTGCCATTCCTACCATGAAGCAAATGCTTGTGCTAACAGTGGCGAATATTAGGGTGCGTTGGAGATGCCTCTGATCATTTGAGCGTATTCTGGCTAATTTAGTTTATTGCTTTATGTTGATGCCGTTGGAGTTTCCTTACCCAAATGATTAATGTTTAGTTCCTTGCATTTTGTTCTTAAGAATATCGATTTCCAAAAAACAAATCGTAAAATCAATATCAATTATTAATAAATTTAATAACCCTACCATGTTTTTTAATCACTTGATTTGGTCAAAAGGTCATATATTTAGGGATTGAACGTGAAACATAAGAGCGTACAGTCATGTCATATTGGTACATGTAAACCCATATATTGTCATATATTTCATATGCAGAGGGCCATGCAGTGTCAAATTTCCCACATGATAGTGCAAGTTATACATTCCACAAGCAATTCATTTGTTTAGTTATTGCTGTCAGTATATCTCCTTTTCAATTTTGATTTTCTTTTCCACGATATTTACAAGCGAAATATACAGCAATGAATCTGAAGATCCTCCAACTGAGATGGGAATTTACATACAGGGAGAAGAGTTTATTGCTTTGTGTTGGTGACATCATATTTACATGCTGAGAAGAGTTTCCAGCTCGTCGAGGACTTGTAGTGCCTGAAATAGTTTATCTCTGCTTAATTTAACATTTTAGGAAGCGAACATACTCCTTCTGCAGCATCTCTCCCCCATTTACTTGATCAAAGCTGCATTTGTAAAAACTGATGCAAAAAACAAGTTGTATGTGAGGATGAGAACCAAGTTCATTAAATGATCTTGAAGAGGCTAAAAGGAAGTAGAAGAGATGAGGGAGAGGTATACTAATTTAATTTAATTATTTATTTGCAAAGGGTACACTAATTTGTGTTAATTATTTGAAAAATATTCTTGAGGATAATGAAATCGTAACATGTGATCAACTGCAAAGCATGTAGGAGAAAAGATAACAGACAAAAACAAATTATGCAGAAACAGTGATTGTATAGAAGAAGCTACTGACACTTTCTCTGAATTTGAAAGAAAATTATGTGTGGGCATGTATGTGAGACAATAACCACTCCATATTACTATATATAAAACTTCATGATTTTTTTCTTCATAATCATAAAATGTCATGATAAAGCTAGTGTATTTCACCCAATAATATACTTTTAAACAATAAGTAAATATCAACTATTACATTAAAATGTCTCAATTAGGTAGCTCTGTTGTGAGCTAAGGGACACGAGAAGTTTTAAACAGTATGTCTACGATTCATAGAAACTAACAAAACCTTTAACTCTAATATTTGTTGTCTATAAATAAAAAAACTATTAAATTAAAACTTATATAAATGTGTCTATTAAAGTATGCAGGATGATCATAAAAATAGCACAAGATGCAATGGCAGGACTATAAAATTGCATTCTGCAGAAAATTATTCAATCATACAAGCCCAACCTGGATCACCAACAAGCTACTAATTTCAATAGCATGCAAAATTACGATATTGTGTGTACTTCAACTTTATTTGAAAATGTAAAATAATCAAGGATTCAATTTTTGAAAAACAGGGGTTAAACACACACAACTGACGAGTCAAAAGTAACAATAAATGATGACAGACATACCTTCCATCCATGCCAGCAATCAGGACGGTGTTCTGTGATCCAAATGCCACAATGAATTTAGTGTTTTCAGGCAAGTGGAACTGTGCAAATGACCATTCTGAGCTAAAATATTTTGGTAAAACTCCTACATTGTTTCCACAGAAAAATAGGTAAGAGCAAAAAAAATAATATGCCATAAATATCGTGCAATTTTCCATCTTAAAAGTAAGCTAACAATCATGAGTTGATTTAGAGAACATCCTTAAATATATGGGTTCTACTAGATGTTATTACATGCTTGAAAGGAGTTGATTATCAAAGAGGTAATGCTACGTGGATAACTCATAAACCAAAAGAATGATAAAATAAACAAGTCTGATGTGCAAAATAATTGATTTCATGTATGATTTGTGCAAGAAAAAAAAAATTGTTGTTGTTTCCCTGCACAAATCCAAAAGTAAATCTAATAGAGCACAAGAAATTGAATTTGTGTTATATATCGGGAGACTTCGGAGTTTCCCCTTTTCTCATGTATTATCTCGTTTTATATCAGCATAGTTCATAAAAACAGGAGAGTTCAGAGTTCAGATACCATCAAATTTTCTAAATGATGAAGGCCTAAAAATAATCTAAAAACGGCACACACATATCCCTGAGCTGGATAAGTATTTGAATTGGTAAACTGGAAAAAATGATTGCATTGAATAGTGATCTGCATTACAAAGGAAAAGCAATTTTACCTCTCATGAAAGATAATGATGAATTGGGGTTGGCACCAGTATTTGGAGAAATCAAGGGATCTAAAGCAGTTGAAGAATTCTGATGAAGTAGTACAGGCCCTTGGACAGCAGTTGGGCGTATTAAACTATCCTCCCCAAACACTCTCACTCTCAAGTTGAATATATGAACAGTGCCTTTGTCGCTTGATGCTGCCAACCACTGGACATTTGGAGACAGAGCTATACTGTTGATTTCAGCCCTATCCACCCCTCTTCTAACCTACACGAAAGAAAAATCGATTATTGAACACGAAAAGAGGGAAACTGATAAAGATCAAACTGATTCCTATTGGAAAGAAGCTCCACTTCCAAAACTATCGTGGACAACCCAAGAATGTTGAGGTGTAAAAGCTTCTTGTCAGAAAAATGTAAAAACAGCAACACAGGCTAAAACATTGTTATTGTAAGGAGACCTCCAAAAGATGCAAAAAAAATTGTTATATTTTATATGTAATTAAGAATGATCAAGAATCAGGACTATGCAACACAACAAAAAAATTCACAACAATGAAAATGTTTTACTTGACTTGGATAAAGTAAGTTTCCTCTTTTTCTCGCTTTCAATCAATTATACGAATACAGAAAACTTCTCAACAAAATAAAGCATTAAAAAAATGTTTTTAAGTCAATCCACCTCACATATACAGATATGAAGATAAAAAACCTGGGAAAAGGAAAATATGAAATGGAAAGTTCAGCATATTAATGGTTTATCACGGTGACTAAGTAGTAAGTACATGATGAGTAACCTACTTCTTGTAGACGAGACCCATCCATTGTGTTGAAGATTCTAATCAGAGTGCCTTTCTCGCTAGCAGTTGCAAGAAGAAGCCCGTCCATTGTCAGAGTGAAGCATGCAATTTGGGAATCATGGGCATTGATTAATTTTGTGACATTCAGTCCAAAGTGTTCAACTCGAACCTGTCCTTTGTGACGACCTGGACAAGCCAAGACAAATGTATTTGAATGGTGTGAAAGACAGCACAACCCCCTAGGATTTGCCATAGTATCAATTTGATGAAGAAGCTTCAAATCCATGAAGTTATAAACATATATCTTGTGCTCGAGAACAACTACAATTCGATCACGTCTTAATTTCACTCCACGAACTTCAGATCTAAATGTGAATTCACCAATGCACCTGCTCTGATGATCATCCCAAATCAAAACTTTATTGGGTGGATAGTTGGAATTTGCTACAGCTCCAACAAGCGCTAGGATATTGCTGCGAAACAGCATCTCTACAATTTTGAAACCGCCACTTTTTAAATCACGCCTGAAAGTTTCTTTGAAAGGTTCACAATTATAGATACGAAAACCATGACTTGTTCCAGCAGCTAAGCAACCGTAGTCCTGATTCCATGAAATTGAGAACAAATCAGATTCATCACTGCCATTGATGTCTGCATCCGGCCGGGAAAGAGAAGAGGAGGCCCCACTATTTGGGTATTCACAATTTCCGATCATTGAATTTGGAAATATTCCTTGAGATGTTGAAACAGACGAATTGATATGAGATGAGGGGGTATCTGCCAGCATTTTCTGCACTCAATAACCACAGTGAAGTGTCAGAAGGTGATTTTTATTGTAATAGACAAGAGAAATTCTTTGATATTACTTGAAAAAAAATTATTAAACACGGTCATGCTTGCTTGTTGCAACCTGGAGGATGAAAGTGGCAGGAGGGAATTGCCAGACACTGTTAATGCAACATTTATATTGCTACAGTCGTTGCATGTGTTCAAGAATAGTTGAGTGTCTTACTACTAATTCAAACAAGTGAAAAGGGACTCAACAGGAATGGTAGTCCGCAAGATGTTTAGCAATTCAAATTTCATAAGTTTGGATTGAGAATTAGATGTTCTTGAAATGATAAACTACAGATATAGAGCATTTCCATTATGTGTGTGTGTGTCAAAAATCCGAGCTTTTTCTAGAGAGCTAAATCCATTCATGAGCTTCAACACATTTTCTCCAATTCAAAGAAAAATACTAACTCAAATGATACGAGCATATGCCCGCTTTGAACTACTTCAGCAGCTCAGTCCTTTCTTGTCTCATTCTCTAGGTAACATCATATATATGAAGTAAATAATGGCTTGTTTCCTCCACACAGCAATGAAAATTAAAATTTTAGTGCAGCACGGTTAAATTCATTGGTTGGGTCATTAATTGTATCATCCATGAATTTATGTATCCTGCAGTTGCAACTCTTCCTAACTCTACGAATTATCTGTTTTCATACATCAGTTCCACCACTACCAGAACCCCTAGCTACTGAATATCACTTAACCTAACAACCAACAATTCCAATTTTACTCCACTTTTTCAAGCAACTGTGGCTTTGATGCTCCTCAGAGTATTAAGTGATGTAGGCAACATGTCCATACAATACAACACATAAATGTAAAGCAAACATAAGGAATAACAAGTTGATAACATAAATATTCCCAAAGATTTTTGTGGTCAATGCTACTTCCCACTTCGTGTTGTTAACTAAAATTTACTGGCTTATGGCCGCTATAGTGTTATAGCTTAGCGGAATTTAAACAGCCCGTTATTGTTTATTAGTACAGGAATTTGAACAAACTGCTATTTTTTGTGATCCATGATTGATAACATTGTTTCCAATTCCCATTTATACAAGTATCACAAAGAACACTAAAAACATCCTCAAAGCCAACAAAGAAACTTTGTTATGCATCATCATATTTACATAATGACAGGTATGAAAGAAAATGTAAAAAAAAAAAAAAAAAAGTGATTGAGGCAAGAGGGTACCAGGGGAATGAATCAGTCAAAGCAATTCTGATCAAAAACAGCAAATACTCCCTCTTTCCAGCAATAAATTTTCACTTCAGCATATCTACATATACCCACGATCAGAAATTTCAACATGAAAGAAAAAATGCAATCTTTAACAAGGAAAACGAAGAAATCAAGCAGGAACTGACGAGATCAATGTATAAAAAACAAAATTGCGATGAGAAAGAGTCAAAGAGGAAAGGTTGAATTGAAAATGCGCAACAGCATAAGATAAAAACATGAAAACAAATAATAATAAAAAATATGAATTATTGCATAAAGACGTAAACCGAGTTACCAGGGATGAAGAAGAAGAATTAGGGATCGGAATGCAAAACGTAAAGGTTCTGAATTCTGATCCAAATTCCAAATTCCTATCTCTGTTTCTCAATCAATTCGCCATTTCATTATATGTTGGATATCGTGGTCTTTTCTTTTGTTTAATTTTTGTCGGAGGAATTTAAGAATTTACTCATTTTTATTAGATTCATCGAATAAATAATATATTAAATATCATATATATCATTCATTCAATGAACCTAAAAAAAATGATATATGTATATGTAAATTTAAGAAACCTAAAAAAATATTAATGCAAAAAATAAATATAAATATGCAGTACCTCATAAAAATAATTAAAAGACATGCACTATTAAAATTTATAGAATAATGTTTTTTTACTAGAATTTGTAGAATACTGTTGATATTACTTGAAATATGTCGTTTACTATTAGAATTTTTCTAGCCACACCTCGAAAAAAAATTGGTTACACCTTAATTTGACTAAAATATCTTTAAAATAAAATAAACGATAGATTGTATTATTCAATATATTACGTAAAACCAGTTTACATACGCTACCATAAACTTGATTTATATAAAATATATCATAAACAATTGGTTGAAATTATCAATTTCTTGATATAATGTTGCAACCTTAATTATGTCGCCTTGCATGAATCTTTCATTTGGAGTGTGTGGAGACTTACAACATACAATTGGTTGAGAATAGCTCAGCAAAATAATTTCCATGACCATAAAACTGGAATTCAATTCGAGGCATTTTTCAAAACCAACTCTCGAACTCGTGAATCTACATATTAATTTGTTTGAACTCCTGTAATTGCTCTGATCAATTATTATTTATGTTTCAGATTTGGTTGATTTTCCTAAACAAAAAATAATCGTAAACGATATTGAATTAATTCACTAGGCACAGGTGAAGTGGGCTATTGTTAGACATGATGAATGACATCTTATTGTAGAGCGAAATAGTGGTTCATGCAATCACAAAACCAAACATAAATGACAACAATGCAAAAAGAATACAAGTTAAAGGTTAATAGTGCAAATGAAATGCATCATAGATGAATAACTTGAAAAGTAACTTACAAAACCAATCTAAAAAAAACAAATGTCAATATATTTTTTTTGGTAAACTTAAAAGACCACGATAGAATGGCCCTAGAATTCAGATATAGAATAGGCCTAAAATTCAGATGTAGAATGGCCCTAAGGTTCATGCCTTAGTCGGCTGCACCGTAGACATCATCATGAGAAAGATTACAAAGGCCATCTACTCAAATTCAATGGCTTGCAAGTGTTGACTGTGACATACTTGAGGATTTGACGGTAAAACATGAAACATCATACAAATTGTTTGTCGGTGTTTTTTGTTCTTTTTTTTTTTTAATCACACGGACAAAGGGTATATAGGGTTGGTAAATATCATGGTCCCTGTACTCATTCCTATCTATGGTAATTGATGATGAAATTTTTTGGCTTCTTAAGTAGATATCACTGTCTAAAAAACATTTCAATTTTGTCAAAACTTCAAAAACATTGCATGCAATCCAATATTACTGTATCCGTCCTCAATTATGATTATAAGATCATTTATAAATAATTTTTTACCTCTAAATATGAGACATATTACAAAATTTATAAAAGCTTCAATTCTAACCTTCCTTCTAAGGCACCACAATTTTGCAATGTGAATTTGATAGGTTATAAGTCTATATTTGGTACAACGGTAGGTATATCAGAATCACGATGATCCACAAAATTACACTTTGTATTTTCTGCAAAATCAAGGTGGATCATCTTGGTTCTAACATACCTACTGTGGTACCAAATACACACTAAATACTAAAGCAAACACACGCTACAGATAATTTTTTTGCTCTAAATTTCATATTTTTGGTAAACATCTCTAAATTTCATTTGTATTGATGTTTTCTTTACAAAATTGTCCTATTTAATTTACCGCTATACTTCCGTAAATACTTTATCCTTCTCTCTTTCTCTCTCATATACATATTTCAAATAAACTTCTTACTCCAACATTTTTTTTTAATATTCATGGTTTTGTTAGAGGTCTTAGTAATAAGGAATAGAGGGAGTGGAGTATCAACTTCTCTTAACACATGACTTCAAACTAAACAAACTTATTAAAGATCTATTTGATCGTCACGGTAAGAAACATGATAGAATAAATGTATCATATTCTCCCGCATTCTAATGTTTGATGACACAATAAGATATGTTAAATTTTGTCAAAAAAAAAAAGATATGTTAAATTAATCCTGAATCATATATTATCCTACCTTACTATTTAAAAAATTTAACTTAAGTATGAGTTGGATTAGAAACTAGCAAGATAAGATAAGAAAATAATTTACGAATCTGCCCCTATATAATATAATTAAAGATAAATAAATAAATTCGATAAAATATAGTTATAAGATAATTAGATATCAAATTAGTAATTTTTAAAAATATTTATTATTTTGTCACAAGGTAATTATATAATGTATTCCTTCAAATTAAAAGGTAATTATATAATTTATATAATCTAAAAATTTATATAATCTAAAAATTTATATAATCTATTAAAATTAGAATATTTAAAAATAAAATATTTATTAAAATTACATAAATGTGATATTAATTTAAATATTTTAACAAAATACGTATAATTTTCTTGCAGCGTATTTTGTAAATAATATATAGCAAACAAATTCTAGCTTAACTGACATGTATAATATAATTATTTAATTACTCATGACTTTTTCTAAAAAATTGAAATTGTTTATTTAATTGTGTCAACATTTTTTTTTATAGATTTTAAAATCGTTTAATTACTCATTTAACTTTTTTTTATTAATTCATGTCATTATAATTGTTTCACATGGATAAATTTGTCATTTAAATATAATATATATCTTAACATGACATTATGAAGTGTGAAAAAAAGAAATGATATAGTAAGATATTGTTATCAAGTCTGTTATTTTGTCCGCATCAAACACATGATATGATGTTTGTTGTCATATTTATATGCATTCTTTTTTTTTGGTCAAGTAGCGTAGTGGCTAGAGGAATTCACCTTAAAGATGAATAAGTGGGGTGTCCGGGGTTCGAACCCTGACCCCTGCATAAATTGTGCATTATCCCTTATCAAATGAGCTAAGTTCATGGGACATATTTATATATATTCTATTCTTATTTTGATTATCTCACATCATGTCCCTATCATATCATGTGCATCAAACGACATTTAAATTGTTATAGAGGTACCTTTAGAACGAAATATAACCAAAAAATATATAGTTGATGTAAGAGGTTTATAACTTTATATTTTATTTCATATACATCAACTTTTCAATTACTTTTTTTGTTTTGGGAAAGATCTATAATTTCCTTTTGAATTGCAGCAATATCCATCATAAAACCATTTTATTAGCTTCTTAAAAAAAATTCTCGCACACTCAATACCGCGAAACCAACAAGAAATGAGATATGGGTCAAAACATTTTTAGAGTCATGTATAGATTAATTAATATCATTGGACATCCTTTCAAAGAAAATATCATTGGACATGATCAATATTATTACGAAAAGAAAACTACAATTAAGGTAATCGAATAATCAATGATTGTTTAATCTTCTCCTCCCTCGTACTATTCCATCAAATATGGAAATGCTTGTTTGAACATCCAATATAAAATCAGGGTCATACCAAAACATCACTTCTATAAATATCTATAGATTAAAGATCTGATTTAGTCTCTCACAATTTTCCCACAATCTAGTTTAATCACTAAAAAAAAAAATATATCAAAATTAATCTCTCATATCAAGAAATTAAATTGTGTCACGAGAAAATTGAGAAGGACGAAACCCATATATATATATATATATATATATATATATATATATATTTGTGTACACTTAAAATCAGTTTATCCGTTTGGACAAGTGAAGGTACTGAATGAGAGTTAATGGAACATCGAGCTTAGGAAGATAAGAGAAGGTGAAAAACAATTTGAGAGAATGAAGAGAATCTCTCTGAATTGTGGACAATTGGGTCTCACCCCTCCTACTAGCTCTACACATTCATGTAATAAGCGTCCTTCACGTTTCATGATATTTGCTTCTTCATGGCTTCCAAATTATTCTTCTCTTAACAACACCTTCATTGCTTCTGCTTCTTCTTCCCTTGGTGGTTCAGGTCCTCACTCTTCTTCTATCTATACTTCACCATTGTTTGTTTATTTTTCTTATTGTTTTTTACTTTATTTTATGTTGTTATGTTATAGAGATAGCTTATATGTAACCATTTATATTATAAACGCATATGCTATAAGCACGACATTAAATTGTTTATCTAATTAGAGACTTGTATTACACTATTATGTTAGTTATTGTTCATGATGTTGGATTGAATCTCATTTGTTCAGAGCAGTTGTTGGATGTGGGATCAAAGAAGAAAAGGAAAGAGATAGCTGGAATAAATCAGGATGAATTAGTGGATCCAAAGCTATTAGCTGATCCAGATAGTTTTTTTTGTGACTTCAAAGGAGTGCATATACACCACAAGATATATGAATATGATTCTGAATCCAATTCCCAGACACAAATCAACAAGCTGTGTTTGCCTATGATTCTGTTACATGGATTCGGAGCCTCGGTTTTCTCTTGGAAAAATGTTCTGAAGCCTTTGGCTGAGGCTACATGTTCAAAAGTTTTAGCTTTTGATCGCCCAGCGTTTGGATTGACATCTAGGGTAAACTTAACTTCTGGAAATGGAGACACAAAACCTCTAAATGCATACTCCATGGCATTTTCAGTGCTTGCTACCTTGCATTTCTTTGATTTGTTAAAAGCTGAGAAGGCAATTTTAGTCGGGTATGTGAATATTCTATCTCCTGTTTTACTTAGTGCCTTTATTTTTCACCAAAGCATCTAGATGTGTAAATCTGATTATCCTCTGAATTTTACATTTACAGGCCAATGCTTTGATAGAACTGTACTATTTTAAAATCTAAGGATTTGTTTGTAGTGACTTATTTGATCTTCTTTACTGGCATAACAGCTGTATAAACTTGTAAGACTGTTTGAGAGAACTTATGTGAATAGCTCGTGACATGTCCATGACCATAAGTTGTTTTCATACTCTCCAGGATAGCTTATGAAAACAACTGATAGCTTATATGAAAAATGTTTGACTTTGTTTTGAGAAATAACTAATACATAAGCACCTATATGATAAACACCTTTTTCAACTTAACCTTCTTCTCCATTGAAATCAGATGTTAAAACTGTATAATTGGTGATATAACCAATTGAAGGAGTTATATTCTAATATGCCTCTACATTGTAGTCCCTTTTCTTAGAAGTTTCCAAAATGATATGTCAGGCACTCAGCTGGTTCGCTTGTAGCAGTTAACACATATTTCGAAGCCCCTGAACGGGTTGCTGCTCTAATCCTAATTGCCCCGGCAATTTTTGCTCCACTTGGTACACCCAATTTTTTTAAAGAATCAGGAGAAGATAACCAAAGGAAAGAAGACAGCAGTTCTACCACACAAAATCCAATTGTTGGACTTTACAAGTTGCTGTCCAAGATTACCAAGTACATTGTAAAGGCAATAACAGAGATGATGAAGCCGATGATAAATATACTCAACTCTCTATATAAGAAGCTGTTATCATCTATTCTGCGTTCTTCCCCTGCGATAATGCTGGTAATACACTTGTTCATGTAATACTATATAATCTTTGTTCCAGTTACATATCATTATTGGAAAATATAACAATCCAAAATAAACATGGAATTATTAGCTCAAATACGATTACATTGAACTCACGAAAACCTTTTCATCGAATCAATGTTCCTTAAAATTCCTTTTCTTCAAGTCCATACATATAGTCAACTACGTGAGGAAAAATATGGTTAGATTGCTTCTTGTGGATACACTTTTATGCATTTTAACTTCTTTCTTTAATTGACTGCAATTCTTAAGCTGACACTATCTATAATTTGTCATGACCACTGGACTGATGGCCCTTTCATCATATGAATCTCAGGTAAGAATGGCAATTGATAAGTTTGGTGCTGCTGCAGTTCGAAATTCATGGTATGATCCAAAACAGGTCTCTGAGCATGTCCTTAGTGGTTATACAAAGGTAATGTAATCTGACAAAAAATTCCTATTTTCATATTCTGTAACTATATTCTTTCTTTTATTTTCATCATAATTCTCAAATAGTCTGTGCTTACTGTGTGTTATCATTGAATGCAGCCATTGAGGGTTAAGGATTGGGATAGGGCACTGGTAGAATTCACTGCTGCAATGCTTCTGGACGAGGAATCTAATACAAAGCCAGAACTTTCTAAAAGACTTAATGAAATATCTTGTCCTGGTGATTACACTGACCCTTAATGAAATATCTTTTATGCTGTGTAAAGGTCTAAATCGCTTCATAGCCTCGAGTTGAACCTTGATCATAATTGGTGATATTGTTTGACTGTGCAGTTCTGATTGTAACCGGTGATAGTGATCGACTAGTTCCTTCATGGAATGCTGAGAGACTTTCAAGAGTCATACCAGGAGCATCATTTGAAGTAATTAAGCAATGTGGCCATTTGCCACATGAAGAAAAGATGGAGGAGTTTCTTTCAATTGTTGAAAACTTTCTAAGGAGACTAGTAGGTGATTCAAACAAACAAGATCTACAACCCGTAACATGAACTTTGTACAAGTCAGCCTTCCCATTTTACTTCACAGAAAATCCATCCATATAATACAGGAAGACACTAATACAATTGATTAGATGGATTAAGATCATCTAAAGCTTTATTGATACATAATCATTAAATTCATCAGGCATGACGAGACCAGAAAATGGGAAGATTGGAAGTGGAAAAGTGCCTATAAACAACAAAATAAATTATATATTACGTTACATTACAGTGCTAGCCTTCTATAGTCCTTGAAGATATCTTCGTTATGTTAACCTGCCCGGATGATCTGTAACTCCATTTATAGCATAGGCCATGGGTCTATATCATAGAGGTATCAGATGTAGCTAGACAGCAAACTCTAAATTATGTATTCAATTTCTGGAAATGGATAGCTGCAGGGAGTGAGGTTGATTATCCAGTCATTCAATTTATTGAGTTGAAGTTTTTACGATATATATAATATACGAGCAAAATATATTTAAGGGCTTGATCTCATGCAGTTTTAAAACGACTGCAAATGATTCTGGTACATGATTTTGCTATTAAGCTACCTTTTCTTTTGTGCCAAAACTATTTGCACGGAACTATTGAATATAACAATTTTGAAAGAAAATATTGCAGATTTAATTTAGAAGTGGTAAATAACTTAGTGTTTCAGATCAATGACTGAATCTTTCAGCAGTTTCTTTCATAGAATTTCAATCTTAAGAATGTGGAATCATATACAATAGCCATAACTGGCTTGCTATACTGATTAGCTGCATATGAAATAATTTAAGCTGATTTTAATGCTTGGTTTTGGAAGGAGGATCGGTTTATATGTTAACAGTAGCATCTCCTAGGACCGCATGACATCAAATCCTGATAGGAAGTCATCACCAAAAATTGCAGTACCAGCTGCTAAAGCCTCAGTACTTATTTCCAGTACAACATCTGGAGGCACTGTTTGACCGGGTTCTTCCATGGATGGTGGTATGTTTGTGAAGCTTGGAGGTAAGCCATAACTTCTTGGCAGAAAAGTGGGAATATAACCAACATTAGACGGTGGGGATGGTGGAGGAGTTACAGTTCTGTGTGGTTGATAGCTTGGTCCAGCTGCTGCGTGGTAGCTGGGTTCACCCAAATATTGATCAGAATAGATTGTAGGGGTGAACGGCACCGAATAGGAGTCTAGCACGTTTTTGTTTTTATGATCTTCTGCCTGATGAATTGAATCCGGAGGCTGTTTTTGCGGGTAAGCTTGTCTTAATCCTTCTTCTGCAGTCTGGTGGGTATTGTCGCCATAATCTAATAGCCCTTTTCCTTCCTTGCTACCTGCTGTGAACCAACTTACAGCTTCAGACCATGATAAGAATATTTGAAAGAGCTAGAGTTTAAGTTAAATCAAACTTGTTAACTTCCTCCCAAATTATGCAACCATTTTATTAGTATATTGAAGCGTGAATCCTCAAGTTGGTTCCAGAAATTATAGAGCATTGAGAGGTTGATCTGTAAAATCAATAAAGAGGCAAATATGTCTCTAAAACAATAAATTGTTGATTATTTCATCCCAGACATTACATTATGTTGGCAAATATTTCAAATTAGTCTCTGAAGTTGAATACTTAAAACGACTAGTTCTTACAAAATTACTTGTGGATGTCAAACTTAAAAATTGTCCTTATGTCAATTTCTTGATTTTAGGAAGTGAAATGACAACACTCTACAATGTCAAGGACAAAAATGGACATTCGTAACGAAGGGAAACAGATGGGATACTAAATGCAGAAGAGGAGAAGCAATGGAGCAGAAAGGCAAAATTAGTTTTGTCCGGTTATGAAATAAGTGAATACCTGTGTGAGAACCCGGTTCTTTCTCATCGTCAGAAATATGAATCAAAATATCAATAAAACCTTTTGGTTTGCTGGATTTCCTTTTCCGTAATTGGTAGCTCCGAACCCCATCTTGCTTTGGTATTGACATCTCAGAATTCTTCATTTGCTTGTCAAGAAACTTTTTCAGACCAACTGTAGTTGAGCCATGAAGCTTTTCCTTGAAGAATATGGGGTCTATACTGTAAACTTCCACATTCAATGTCAAGTCTTGGATGTTTGGCATTGAGTCATCAACAGGAACGGCAAAATTAGTTCTCCAAACAGGATTTGCATTCCCAGAATCATCAATTTTGGTACAATATTTGCTGTTATCATCAATCCACCCAACAGCATACCAGTGACGCTTCCAAAGTGAAGTTGACTGCTGCAGTCCATGAGCAGATATCAAACAGAACTCGACCCATATAATCCCCATATAGGATGCAGAAAGAAATAGAAGAGTTGAAAGGATCTTGTATCCTTTAAGCTTCTTTAGACAAGGTTTACACAGAAAAAGAGATGTTGCTGTATTTTATAGGCTTCTTTTATTTGATATCAAATTCAGAAGAACCTTATACCTAAGCGTAGCTTCAGGGTCACCTTTCTGCCACATTGCCAATCTTTTCTTTCTCTGTTGAGTTTATCCTAGGAAGATAGGAATCTGATAAAGTTTTAAGCACAGATTTATTTGTTTTAATTATTTTGTTGGGGTTGCTTTTGGAGTTCATATGCTGATGTTTTATATAAAAGAACAATTTAACATCATTTTCTATAAAATATACTAGTTTAATGATAAAAACTTCTAGAATACTTGTGCGATGACACTGAATGATTTAGAATATCAATTTAGGATATACTCTGTACAAAAATGCATTCTTCAAGTAAAAGCAAGAATATTTCTCACATTTACAGTAAAAGCATGACAAAGAGAATCTTTTGACTACACATTTTCCCTGCTCAATTGAATATACACAAGCCAAGAATGACAAATAATGGCAACATTTAACCTCTTCTGGTTGCTTAAACAACAATTTTCTTTTTGCTAACTTTATACAGTGAAAATGACTCTATATTATCGTCCTTGAGGGTTCTTGAGTCTGTCAATCAGAGGCGGAACCAACAATAGCTTTCGGCCTGAAGGTGTTACGGTTTGCTCGCTTTCCTGGATTGTTCCTGAAACAGTTCTCGTGTACATCATGGTAGTAGAGTCCAAAATGTCACCACCAAATCCACAAGCCTTAAAAAACAACCTGAGAAAAAGTCGAGAACATCAATAACTGTTCACAAAGGGATAAAACTAGGCCCTGTAGAGGAATAATGAACAACCTCTCATCCTCTGAGCAAAGGGCTGCTATGTCATAGATGTCTCTATTTGTAAGAATTCTGCAAAATAGACCATATTAAGATATTTGGAAGTTTTTGTATTGATCTTTAACCAGAGATGGGAGGAACCCTTATACACAACCCTTTATATTTGTTTTTTTTAATTTGGTGAACAACCCTTTATATTCAACTCCTACAAGGTTTAATTTGACTTAGATTTCAAATTAAAAGCATCAATATAATTCCCAATATGACAGCTTTTATTGCATATTCAAATTCAAACACATAACAATGTTGCAACCTAGAGACCTATGTAGCACCAATGCTTCTAATTGACGGCGTTTAAGATGTCCGACACCGACACATGTGATTAAATTCAACTATTCTGATTTCTTAGATTATTACTAGTGTAAGTGTGTATTGGTGTCCGTGTTAATGCTTCATAGCAGAGACTGACGTGAGTGAGGGCAAACTAAGCAAACATCAAACCAAAACTCTATACCAACAAAAACTTTGTGAATGAGATTAGAATCTCATCAGCAAAAGGTTCAATCTGCTATGCTGCGTACTGAAAGTGAGTATCTAGTTCGGGAAACATGCATTGAATCATCACATAAGATAGGCAAAAGGTATTTCCATACCTCACAATTTTTTTAACAATCATTTTTCCGATTCCCATTCTCCTCAAGGATGGAATAACCTGCAAGACACTGAAGCATGTTGAATAATTCCCGTCAACTATGGGAAAACACAAAAGTCAGTGTCCTCGAATCAATGCCAAATATTGAAAAGGGGAAAAACAAAACATGTTTTTCATTAACAAGTACTATTAGATATAAGCCCTGTTTGGATAAGCAACTTACTTGCAGCTTATAGCACAAGCACTATAAGCTATTCTATAGCATAAGATAAATGAAAGTTAAATTATTTTTGTATAAGCTATAAGCTGTTTTCTATCTTGGATAACTTCTGAAAATAAGCTGAAAACAACTTATGAAAAATGTCATAAAGTTATTTTCATTAGTTCTCCCAAAAGGTAGATAAACTCAAATAAGTCAAACTAAACAGGCATATATTAGTTACAATAATTAGTTACACTTGTTAATTAAGTTAGAATAGTTGGTTATTCTAATTATGGTACAATTTCAGTTAAAATCCCAAAACTAAGAAAACGAAGAAACAAAATAATGATGAACATAAAAAGTATATTTCTTTTTGTTTGTTTTGAAAAATGTAGGCAAGTGTTACCATGACATCATAGATAGAAGCAGTGAGACCAAAATCAGAAACAGCACGACCAAACCCAATCAACAAATCCCGTTCAGGAGAAACAGGAGTGAAGAAATCAACAACAGAAGATAAAGATTTGTCTAAACCATCAACATGATGAGGTTTACAGAAGACAGAGACAAGAACATCACTATGAGAAAGAGCAATGCGAAGCTTGTTGATATCAACAGGTTCAGGAGTGTCAGAGATTTTGAGGTTGGGGAATCTGTTGAAAGAGTGGTTGCAAACTGAGCAGAGGTTTTGGAGATGGTGAGGATTAAGGTGGCGTGGGTTAGTGGAAATGAAAAGTGGGAGAAGGGGTGTGGATAGCGTTTTTTGTTTGTGTGTGGTTTTGGTGATTCTTCTTGTTCTTGTTCTTGTTTTTACCCATTTTAATTCCATTGATTTGGAAGCAAAAACTTCAACGGTGGCATGGTTATCCAAGTGTATGTGAGTGTAGGCTGCTGCAACTACTGTTGCCACCATTTTTGTCTGCAACCAACGACTTTCGATGGATGGATAAAACTGAGAATATATTTTCATAAAAAAATTAAATTTAAATTTAAATCTATTTTCAAAAATGGTAGTAAAAGAAAAAATTGTAAATATACATTCTTTTGTGTCTATTAGTTGAAGTTAAAAATGAAAACTATGAAGTAAATTGGACATTGATTTATACAAATATTATAGAACATCGTGAACATTCGTTAGATTTTGGACTAAGTCGAAGGAAATTAAATCTTAAATGGGCAAAGTTTTAGTCATCAAATAATTTTGCTCTTTTGGCCCCCACAGTTGCTCAAACCATTAGGCTCGTAATTTACCAAACGATATTTTTTGTGTCTAGAAGATCGGTAGATTACTATCCCTCAAAAAAAAAATATATCAGGAGATTACTACGAACGTTGCTTTTTAGAATTTTATGAGCAACTAGAGTCGTCATCCAATAGTACCTGACCCATAATTTGTATATTCGGTCGATCACCCTATTGCTCTGAATGAACGTTATAAAGGAGGGGCCAAGAAGAAAAAGAGAGGCAATCCATTTGACCTAAACACAACAAATAACCTAAGTACGACAAAGATCTTGGATGTTGTATATCGTTGGCAAAGGTCCTCGATTTTCTATACATCCTTCGGACACTGTTATAAACAAAAATCCATTTTTTAGATTAATTGAATAAATGATGTAGTATGTGGCTTAAAATATAGACCACATACATCCCTTATTCAATGAACCTAAAAATAGATTTTCGTTTATAATAGTGACCGAAGCATATATCCATAATGACAAAAGAAAAATGTATCTATAGAAAAAAGAATTATAGTAAAGGGAGAAACTCTTTTATATTGAAAAAGCATTAAACATTAACATGTACACAAACATAGACCAAAAGAAATCAAATGCTAGCGCATCAAAGTTGATGAAATGATTTCATCAGTTCTTCTGAATGAGAAGATACACACCATGTCCTGGTTCTACAATCATATTATATGCAGGAGAATGCTTATAACTAGGAGACAAAGAGAAGCTGAACTTGGAGACAATAAGGGCTAGCACAACCTTCAGTTCAACCATTGCAAAGTTCTTCCCCACGCACAACCGAGTGCCGATTCCAAATGGCACATACGCTTGTGGAAACTTGATAGCCTTAGAGACACCCTCACTGAACCTTTCTGGTTTAAACTCATTGGAATCTGGTCCCCAAATTTCAGGATCTCTGTGCAAAGTTGGGATAAGAGTCCATAAGCAAACACCTTTGGGAACATTAAGGTTTCCAATTTGGATATCTTCATATGCCTCCCTTGACACAAATGCTGCTGGTGGGTATAATCTTAGTACTTCTTGAATCACCATGGTCACCTGTAAGCAGTAATCTAATGGTCCATAAATTGTCCAAATGCCAAAATCAATTAAGGGTCTAATGATATATGCAGATGTTCAAGTGTTTCACATAGCTTATAAAAATAGCTTAGGGTTAGGGCATAACCATAAGGTAGAACTAATATTGGAAATGCATTGTGTTCTTATGGTCATTCACAAATTATTTCTAATAGCTCTATGTAAGTTTCACAATATATGCACTTGTTTAAGAGTCTGTTTGGAATATAGATCATTTAAGTTTAATTACTATCATAAACACCTGCGATATTATTTAGAAGAATTTATGTAAACAACTTATGACATGTTCATAAGTTGTTTTCATCTTATTTCCATAAGCTTTTGAAAATAACTTATAACTTATGTGAAAACTGTTTATTCAAACAGGGCCTAAGTGTTTCAGAGAGCAAATAAAAATACCTTACAAAGCCAGTCCTAATACCCGAGAGGCTGAAACTAATTCTGCTATAAGCATACCGAAATACACAACTAAATCCTTCAACCAACTACTAAATTTTTGTGACAATAAAGTCTCTAGCCGTACTAATAAGTAACTATATATATGTATGTATGCGTGTGTGTGTGTGTGTTTTTGACAAAATCAAATTGGGTGTACCATACCGTTTTCAAAAGAGGGAGAGAATCTGCATCGGGTATACCATTGGGGCAATGTTGAGCAACCTCTGTCCTGATACGATCTTGCCATTCAGGGTATAAAGCAAGAAGCATCAAAGACCAAGAAGCTGCAACAGCAGTAGTTTCATGACCAGCAAAGTATATGTTTTTACAGTTATCCACAATGAATTGCTTTGAGAAGTCCTTCCCCAGACTTTGATCACTCATGGCTGCTTCCAGCAGTAACTGCATCAAATCCTTTTCTGATGAGCATTCTCGCTTTCGCTCCTCCACTAATTCCCATATCAGTGACTCTATCTCGCTCTCCAAACTGCTTATCTCATCTTGCTTCTTTGTTCGAAATTTCAGTTTCTCCCTGCAGCCATTGATTATCAATCGTTTTCGATTTAAACACATGCAATTCCTTTTATTACTTGAGAACAACACCCAAGGTAATTAACATTTTATAACAACCTAGTAAAAAGTTTAAGTGTATATTATTATGATCATGATTAAGACTGATAGTAGATTACATGTGCATTGTGCACTATGCAGAAATTCAAATGTAGGAGTAGGACTAATGCTCTTAATTACCGCTATATTCTTTTGGGCAAGTAGTCTAGTGGTTGGACTCATATCATAATTACCACTAAATTTAATGATGCCTTTGTATACTGTTTGAAATCAAATAAGGCTAATCTCATTATTTTCATTTGTTAATTAGTATAGAAGTGTCACAGTCCCCTGTAAAAAAGAATACTCCCTCCTTTGTTAATTATAAGCAAATTTCACTTTTTAGGTTCATTTAATTAATGATGTATGTGTACATAATATGAACTACATACATCATTCATTGAATGAACCTAAAAAGTCAAATTTGTTTATAATTAATAACGGAGAGCGTATGTGTCACAGAGGAACATTTTTGAACTCATTAACAACTATTTTCAGAAGTATATTCAAAAACAAATTGTGATTAAGTGTAATGGAAGACATAAAAATCAATGTATATTTGAACACAATTTGAATGATTATAATGAATATCATGTATATTTGAACACCTAAAAATTGTGGTTATTGATGTTTAGCAAATGAGTTTTGACTATCGACATATTTAAGCGCATTGAAATATAATATTGGCTTACAGGAAGCCGCTCTGGCGAAAAAGGAAGCCATGGTTGGACATGATCTTTTGGATGCTTCTAAGCTTTAAGAAAACTTCCTTTCCTTTGGAATAAGAATGTCCAAAACAAACCCTTGAAATAACATCAGCTGAAAAGCCCCTCAAATCAGCATCAACTTTAACTTCAGCTTTTGCACCTCCTTGGTCCTCAATAATTTGTTCCCATTTTAATAGTAATGGCTGTGCTGCCTCTATCATAAGGCCCACCATGCCCTGCAACAATACCATCCAAACATGATTTATTTATCTTAGCCAGAAAAAGACTAACACCATATAATTACTCTGGTCCAGTACATTGTACAACTGAAGTGGTGTTCTTTCCTCAAACTGGAAGAAAACAGGTGATGGTGGAGGGACATCCCTTTCCATTTTTTAACTTATTTCTGTTTTAATTAAAAATTTAATTCCATAGACCAGTCATGATCATGGGACATGATAAGCTTTATCTTCTCTTATCTTGTGGGGCTAATTGCATAGATGTTGAAGATATTGCTATCCAGCTCGAATATGATTTGTCCATGTAGTGTATAACTAGTCTACTACTAGGCTCTTCTAGTTCTAGATAGTGCTAATTAATCAAAAAATGAGATATAAAGTTGAAGAAGTTGATTTGGCAGTTGGAGTGAAGGAATCAAGGAGTGAAATGATAACAAGGTTGATGATTCAATGTCCCCCCAACATGAATTTATTTGTTTCCGTAGGTTCCCTCCCCTTGAAGTAATCATATTCGAAGCATTATTGTACATTAAATATGAACACCTCTTCCATTCAAGATTCAAACTTTAGTTTGTCATGTTGTAGACTTGTAGTCCATACCTACAATTAGGAGCACATCTACTCCCCCATTTTTCTTCCTAAATAAATTTAGTCGAACCAAGTCTTGAAACTCATAAGAGTGGGAACAATATTCAAAAAAGCGTTTGTAGTTAACTTTTTTTTTAAAAAATAAAATGGGGAAGGAAAAATTGTTATTAGTGAACACTAATGATCATTTTACCACTGTCTTATGTGTCTAGGTTACAACGTTAAACTGCTGAATTGACACCTCTTGAACATTAATGACACATTGTTATAAATGTACTTATGTTTATAATTTATCTAAGATAAATAAGTCAATATACAAAAATGATTAAGAATTTAAAATTAATTATAATGTTAATTTTTATTTTAAAGGAATTATAATGTTAATTGTGTGGCTAAACTTATTTAATTGTAATTTTTATAAAAGGATTGTCAAGAGTGTGGGTTCTATGTATATGTAAGTTCTTTTTGTATAAAAGAATTTCTTTTTGAAAAAAGTCAAATAACATAAAGATTGCATAATAAAAATATCTTGTAGTTGAGAATATTAATCATTCCAAAAATACAACAATATGTTGACAGGGGTGAGATAATGAGAGGACATATCATAATACCTTAACTTTGTCCATGAAGAACTCAGCTGCAACAAGTTTCCTCTGTTGTGCCCAACTATGGCCATTTGCTCTTAAAATGCCATTGCCAAGCATTGGCGAAAGTTTGTTAGTTATATAAGAAGGTTTCCCCAAATTCAAAGTGATACACTGGTTCATTTCTCTCACTAGATCCGGTTCGTTCACATATAAATGTTGCTTCATCCCTGTGGAGTATGTGTACACTAGACCTGCAAATAGAAACATATCATGAACCAAATTTATGTTACGTAAAGACTAGAAGAGTATTGTTTGTTTGTATATATTTACCTAATTTTTTAAGTTTTTTTATTTTTGAAAATGTCATTCTAAGTCATTTATGTGATTGCTCTTAACCTAATAGAGTGATCCTCCAAAGACTCTCCAAATAATCCATATCTGTTATAGAGTCAAAGGTTTGACTAAAGATGACCGATTCATTGTATCTATCAAAAGTCTCTCTAATAAGATCGTGAGTCAACAACGATGCAACACTCATATACTAATGTATTAAGATTTTGGGTGATAATATGATGTTCAAGTACGGTGGACTACATCGATACGGTGAAGCTAGAGGATGAAAATGAATGAGATGAGTTTTAAGGCATACATATTTTTCATTAGAGAAATTATATTTGTACAACCATTTTTGTACAATTTTGTCTTTCATACTCACATTATCTTTTTATTCTCTCTCTTCCTTTTTCTCTCTCCATTGTTTTTTACTAATAAAAAGAGAAAACAACAAAGTTGTCTTAAAAATTGTATCAAAATACTTATTAAAATATCATTACTCTTTTCATTATATTTATTGAACTAACATTAGTCAAAACATAATCTCAATCGTATGGCCGAGGAGGACATTAAATTGAAGTTCTATTTTTGAAAGGTAAGTTTGTCGTCATTATTCAAATTATGTTTCAAGTGTCGATCTACATGTATCTTTTGTCATGACCAAGATGGAGAAAGTAGTCAAGAAACTTATAGTTAATTTCTTTAGTTCCTAAGTTAATGGCAGACAAGATATTAGTACGGATACTGATGGATAAGAATAGTATAATAATTGAACTAGTAAATAAATAATCATGATTATTATAATTGAAAGTATGTATGAATGGTTATTACTGGTCAAAAAGAAAAGATTAGGAAGAATATAAGGATCCTTTTGTTTTGTGTCCATCGATTGTTACTTTTGAAAGACTCAATCAAATCAAATCAAATCAGTCAACAAGAATGAAGATGATGATTCCTGGGCAAGTTTTACTGTAGGAAATAAATCTGTACTGCTTTCCCACTAGCGAAATCCAACTAGGAATATCCAAAAAGACAGCGTTGTCACGTCTAAAGTAGAACTCAAACTGTATACTAGAGTTTTGGCCCCTACTTGTACTTTCCTTTTTAACTAACAAACATTATACACAAACGTCATCAATCAAAAGTCGTCTAATTAAAAGTGCAACACTATTGCAAAATCACGCAAAAGTGATTAAGCTAGCTTAAATCTAATTCTATCTAAGATGATAGCGGAAATGTGAAACAATTTGGAGTTGTGACCAGAGCCGACTCAATAATTTTAAATAGTAAATGATAACTAAAATAAGGTCAAATAAAATATGAAACGATTTGGAGTTGTGGTCAAAGCCGACCCAATAATTTTAAATGGTGAGTAGGAACTAAAATGAGTACTTTAGTGTCCTTACCCTTGAGTCGACCTTGTTGAAATGCCCACAATATTTCTCAATTAAATTTGGAATCCACTAATTTGATTCCTTATCTTAACTCAATCACGCACTCTCTTGAAAATAACGAACTCATAGTTTTTAACTTTGTATTTTAAATTTAACTATCGAAGTTGAAATGTAAATAGTTGATGGTGTGTGATGTGAGTATGTGACTATGTAAATAATGCTCAAGGTAATCTACATTCTTCATATTCAATCATAGGACTCATGATAACATTGAAATAATGAATTTAAAAATATAAAAAAAACATTGAAATAATGAATTATATCTTAGTTGTTTAAATCTTTCTTATTTCTAAAATATTTATTTGAGACTCTATTTTCAACGTCTCTTATACAAAATCGAGTTGTAGGGTGATGATATACCCCTCTTGTTTAGAACCGAACATTTGAAGAGTGACTCGATTGCAATAAACTAATAGCAGATGTTCAACGGATCTTTGTCTAACTCAAATCCTACTCATGAACACATTTTCAGACTTTATCTTATTCAAGTAGTACTCTACTCATATCAGGGTATAATGTAAAATTTCCAGAACATTATAAAAATTCATTGAAGAGAAATTAATCAATATATGTTGCTTCTGCTAGCAGATGAGTTAATTAATTATTTTCTTCAATACTCTATTCTATCTAACATGACTTAGTTGAAATAAGTTCAATGTTAACAATAATGAAACTGGAAAAAAGAAGAATGAAAAAGAAGAGAAGGGTAAATATACCGTATTGTTTCCTCCAGTGTTGAAAATATGGGAACAAAGCTGCAGAGTAATCATAAGCTAGAAACTGATCATTATCTTTGGAAATATTACTAGCTTGCGATGAAATTCTCTGCATATCAGGTAGATTCCCATGTAGAAAAGAAGAAGGTGGAGGCCCTCTAATACCTTGCATTCTGAGCTTTCTTCTTACCCTTTGGGAATTATACCACAAAGTGCCATAAATATAAAAAATCCAGCTCAAAATACCCACAAGAGCAAGTGAAGAAGCTAGTTTCATACCAAAAAATATCACCTCCTCCATTTCTTCCTAGTTTTCACTCTCTTTCTCTCTCTCTGTGTGTGTCTTCTTTGCTAGTTTGACTCTAATACAGTGCTTGCAAGCTAGCTACAAGAAGACATTAATATATTATATTATTTCTATGATCAGAGAGCAAAGGCTGGTTATTTTGTCCAGTTGCATAAACTTATTATATGCATGTATATGTATATGGCATATATAGAGAGAGAAAGAGCAGGCTCCACTCCAGCAAAACTCTGTAATTGCGACACGTAAGCATTTTGCTTCGAAAGTAGACACAAGAAAATATGGATATAAGGACAATAAAATGTGGAGCCGATATTTTATGCAAGCATGCATCAGTGTATAATGTAGTTATTGGAGAATCAGTCACTTTAGTCCCTGAACGGAAAAGGAATAGTCACTTTAGTCTTTGAATGCAGAGAAATTGCAAAACAGTCTATGTATGTAGACTTGTTGGTCAATTTCAGAGACTAAAGTAACTAACTGAGTATACATTCAATGACTAAATTGACTAACAAAGTCTGCATTCAAGGACTAAATTGACTAAGATAGTCTATATTAAAAGACTATTTTACAATTTATCTACATTCAGAGACTAAAGTGACGACTTCTTTCTTATTCAGGGACTAAACAGATTGCTCTACCTTATGTTTTTATTCATGTGCATATTAGACAGAGACCCTATCTACATCTACATGAACCGAGTAGTCATATCATATCTATAACCAATAACTAAATGGGATATATATCATAAAAGAAAAACAGTAAATGGGATAAACATTTATTTATTTATTAAATTAAAGCATAAACTCAAAAGATATCATCCACACACTCGGCTAGAGGTAAGTTTATATGAGACATGCATTGGGAGGGTCATAGAGGAGGGCACAAGTTGGGAGGTATTCTTCTATGGTCACAAGAGTAAATCAATAATGTTTGGATACACACACATAAAAAGATTCTCCTCAAAATATTCAATCATCTTTTTTATCAATTTCCTCTTTATTATTAAAAAATACTTCTTTATGTGTGTGTGACCAAACACTATTTCTTTGATCCCGTGACCATATTAGAATTATGAGACATGCATTGGGAGGGTCACAGGGGGGGGCACAAGTTGGTGCCATGGTCCCCCATAGTTTTATAAGTGTATGATTTCATTTTTTACAAGTCAAAATTTATTTTAGAGATTAAAAACTGAATTTCATATATTTAATTGATTATAAGTAAAATTGATTCTAACATGAAGTTAGAAATTCAAATTGTTTATTCTAGAATTGAATTTTGCACTCAACTTAACATACGATTTTGCACCTAAACCCTAACACAACCATAAGCTAACCCTTTTTTTTTAACTGAAATGCCCTTCATTGGCGCCAAAACCTTAGCATCTCAAAATGACAAATCTGCCTTTCTTTGTCGTTAAACAAAAATACCATGCCATTTAACCATTGGGTGCCTAAATTTCATCTCAAGTGTCAAGAACAATGCATGCAACAAGCTAAGTGTTACTCATACAATGAACCAAGTGTCATGACTCATAAGGAATACAAGCAACAAGCCAAATATCAAGAGGAATACATGCGGCAAGTCAAGTGTTACCCATGTAATAAACCAAATATCATGACTCATGAGGAATGCATAAAAACAAGTCAAGTGTTAAGAGGAATACATGGAGCAAGTAAAGTGTTGCACATGCAAAAAACCAAGGGTCATGACTTATGATGAATACATGGAACAAGCCAAGTGTCATGACTCACGAGGAATGCATGGAACAAGTCAAGTGTCAAGATGAATGCATGCAACAAGCCAAATGTTACATGTGCAACAAACCAAGTGTCATGACTCGTGGGGAATGCACGCAACAAACCAAGTGTTAAGAGGAATACATGCAGCAAGTCAAGTGTTACCCATGCAATAAACCAAGTGTCAGGACTCATAAGAAATGCATGCAGCAAACCAAGTGGCAAGATGAATAAACGCAATAACCAAGTGTTACCCATGCAATACCCAAATGTGATGAGGAATGCATGCAACAACTCAATTGTTATCAATGCAGTAAACCAAGTGTCAAGAGGATTACATGCAACAAGACAAATGTTATTCATGCAATAAAACATATCTCATTCTTCTTCCCTCGTGAATCCCAACCCCCTCTCTTTCTCATGAACTCGCCAACACGTCCACTTTATCATCTCTTTTCTTTTTCTTTTGAAAATGGCATTTCTCTTCTTTTTTCTTTAGTTACAATCCTCTCTCATCTTATGGATCCTCTTTTCCCTCCCCTTCTATATGTCGCTCTTTGAAAATCATGTGACATTTGGACCATACATCTCTACTTCGGCTTCTTTAATCAGCGAATTCTTATATGACCCAGTCAACACCTGGATTCGCACCGTCAATAGGCCCACCTCCATGATCCTTTACTGTGACGTCAAACTGTCTACCGTTGGCAATCAGAGCTCATTGTAAGGTCAATAGCATGTTGGAAGAAATTAATCTTATCCTTCTCTTTTTTTTCCCATATGGTACCCCTCTCTCTCTCTCATATCTCTTGACTATTAAATGATTATTAAATAATGGTTGTAAAAAAAATTGCTAAAAGTTTTGGAATGATTATTGATGTGTAATTGTGTATGGTTTCTTTTAAAGAGTTGATTGTCTGGTTATTTATTCATTAATTATTATTTTTTATATTGCTTTTTTGTTTCTTTGCAGATTCGTGGAATTCTAAATAGTGAACAATCTTATAAATGTATGACCTAATATGTTATATCAAACAAAGACTTATATGAAATTTCTTTCATATGTGTTGTTGAAGGATTTCAAATTATTTATGTGATTTTTATTATTTTTAATAATAGATTTTTACACGAATAATTTAATGTACTTTTCTTTTGAATTGAACTCATGACATTAATTTTATTCATTACAACTTCTAACAATATTACATTTTGCATATAGCTGACTCATGTTGTTTTTGTTCATTCAAGTAAAAAAAGTAAAAGATGAATACAAATTTGTTTAGTTTTTTTTGTCGATAGACGAAGTGGTAAACACGACTGAAATTTATATACACTGCAAGATCTCTGGTTCAAACTCGGATGAAGATATACAATCTAACAATTTCGACATGTCAATTGAGTTAGACTTTACGAACTATTTAATTTTATTATATTTGTTATTATATTTGTTATTATGTTAATTTTCTAAAAAAAAAAAAAACTTATATAATATAGCATATATTAATACACACTTACCAAACCCAAGAAGTGCAATTTGTAAAAAAAATAAAAAAGTGCATGGTTAGCCAAATACTAATACGAAATCCAAAAACAGTTATGAACCACCATTACAAGAATAGCAGAGTTGTAGAAGTTTCCAACAACAATACCTATTGCACCTAGACCAAGGTAACAAGACTCAACTATTAAACTAACTTTGAGTTTAGAAACATAAAAATAATACGCAATTACACTACCTTTGAATTTGGAGTATATATAACAAAAATACAATTGCAAAATAACAAGTTAAAACCCCCACTTTAACTCACGTAGAGTTATCTTACAAATTTCACTAAATACCAAACAAAAAGAAACGAGACACCCACCAGATTTTTCTCTTTCAGCATTCTTCCATTTATTATTCCTTCCAAGTTAGTTTTTCATTTTTCCAAGTTTGAGCCCACATCACACATGCCTTTGCATTTTCTACAACAACTTTGGTTGGTCTGTTGCTACCATGTGCACCAAGAGACGAGTACAAATTGTCTTTGTTGTTGCTCCTCATTACAAGTTTGTGACTGTAAATAAATATGATGCAACTTCTAACAATATATTTATCACCACAATATAAATTTGAAAACATTCATCACACATTAAACTATCTTCATCCCATTCGCCAGAATGATGCAACTCAGCCACTGCCATAAGCATATAGTCGTCAATGCACCTCTCCCACCTGACTAGCGATCACAAACCATGACCCTCCTTTTCTTTTTCTTCCCTCTAATTTCTCTCCCAACTTTGCATTCCTCTGCACTGCTATATATACAGCTTCCCTTCTTTCGGTTCATTTTGTTTCACTATGTCCAATTTTACCCTTTATTTACTATATTATGTTTGGGCTATACATTTTGGACCTTACTTGAACATAACCTGTTCTATAGAATTGCACTACTATGTCCTTGATTTCTAAGGAGATTGGAACATAAATTTGGATGAGGAATTATGATTGTGTCATTGGAGTGTAATTAACTTTTCTATGATGTTATCCGATGGAGATATCATACGAGACTGTAGAGATCATTTTGAGCCAACATTACTTGATTGTTTTGGTCACCCGGTTGTCTTGAGATATTACAAATCCAAAAAAAAAAAAAACTTTTATTAGCTGAGCTACAATAAGTATTGGAGTATATTTTTATTTTTTTAACAAAGTCTTTTTATTATTTTGATTTGAGTTCGTTAATCAAATTCTTATCCTGTGAACTTAGTTCAGTTGGTAGGGATATTGCATATTATATATAGGGGTCGGGGTTCGAACCCCGGACACCCCACTTGTCCACAATTAAATTGTGTAAACTCTAACCACTATTCTACTTGACCAAAGAAAAGTTAATCAAATTCCATGAGTCCATTTAGCTTTTAATTAGGTGGCTTTGAAACATAGAATTTGTTGTTTTTTTAACTAACCTTGTTTTGTTTAGAGTAAATATCCATTTTAATTTTTCACAAAAAACTCGAAGTCTAAATTAGACCTTGAAAGAAAAGAAGAAAAAAAAACCTTTTTAGTTCCTTAAAAAAAATGGTTAATATAGTCATTGAATTACCATTCTTCCTTAAACCATCTCTCAGTTAAACCATCTCTGAGACAATGACATTAGTTGTTAAATTATTCATGTGACATTAATGGTATCGTTTAGAGCATCTACAATAGATATCCTCAATCTTGAGGTCTTAAACGGGTCTCACATGAACACGTCATTTTTTTATAATTTTTTAATCATAGTTTATCATTTACATTTCAACAAAAGCAACAAAAACAATTCAGCAATGATTATTTTATTAAAAAGTGATGTGTGGTCCACTTAAGAATGAAGGTCTTAACTTCTTAAGTGAGACCTTGGGTCTTAAGAGACCCCCAATTTTTTCCCCCAATGAAAATACTTATTAGATACCAAATTTTAAATGGTGAAGACCTCACCATTGGAGATAGTTAGAAGACTCTTAATTTTATAAAATTAGACTTAACTCGCTGAAGACGAGAACTTGTCAAACTACTATTGATAATAAAGAAAATTTTAATTACAAGGTTGTACCCTAACTTTTCGATTTGGGATTAAGGCTCAAATCATTAATCTTTGTAGCAAGGAAGGATTATTTGAGCATTGTTTTTGTCAGTGTCATTGTTATGACCCTAGCTCATTTACTGTTTCATTCCATCTTTTGTGACTTTGATGATTGACTCGCAACATAGCAATTGTGGATTCGAGGTCTCTTTATACTCGACGATAAGTACTTCAAACTATTACATCAGAGAAGGTGATAGGTGTGCACCGCGACTCCAAGCCGGACGTTAGATAATTTTGCTAAATCTGGAAACAACTCACCTCAACGATGCGTCGAGACTCAGAACCAAAATGTTTATGAGAGGAATAAAAGATTTGTCCTCAATTGTCAAATAATTGACTTATTTATAAGGCATCTTATTTTCCTTTCACACAGGGAGCCTTCCTAAAATAACTCCCCACCAAGCTTATTATACCATCTCCACATCTAAAAATCCTTGATTGGATAAAACACATATAGTTGGTCTCTTATCCATTCGACTTAATTCGAGCCATGATTATTCTACTCAATTATCATGCCTTAAGGTCTTAAATGATTTGAGTGAAGTTAATGGCCAAAAGTACAACTGTTAAAATGGGTCAGGCCGGGCCGCAAAAGCTCGAAAAATTTGTAGGGCTTGAGCATAATAATTTGGGCTCGTTAAAAACCGGTCCTTTTTAGCCCGAACCCCATTGAGGCCCGAGCCTGTCGCAGGCTAGCCCAACGAGACCACGGGTAGCCCGTTTATTTTATAATTATTTTTTAACATTATAATTTCCTACGGCCCACCATCATCAAGTCCAAAAACAAACAAAAAAGTCAATGCTGCTTAAGCCCAAGCCCAAACTCAAATACATAACAAGTGACAAGCTCTATACTTTTATGCTATCTATTCACAGTTTCATTTCACACAAACAAAATCACGTTTTCACGTTTCCATTAGTTTATGCTATGTATTGACATTATCACCTGATTTGGTGGGGCTGTTTGTTGTGTTCCTTGGCCAAGGGTAGTTTTATTTTGAGGTCTTTTGTTGTGTGGCCTTTATTTATGGCTAAACCTTTGAATTTTGTTGCATATCGTGTGACTTTTTTATTCAATTTTTCTTCACTTTTTTTTAAAAAAAACTATGGTAAATTGCTACTTGAGTTGTGAGTATGTAATTTTTAGTTTAAAATTAAAAGTTTTAAATAATCGAACTGGCCCGAAAGGCTGTAGCCCACAAATGGTTAGGCTTGGGCATATATTTTTGAGTCCGTTTATCTTTCAAGCCTTTTTGACCCTGCCTGCAAAAGTTCAAGTTCGTCATGGGCTGATCTGTCGTGGATCGGGTAGCCCGTTTTGACAATTCTAGTAAAAAGTATTTCAATCCATATATAGTATACTTTTTTTATAAAGTAATTATAAATTACAATAAACTATAATTATTGTGAAACAAATTTGCACCAGATATTATATCAAAATAATTTGCACAAGACAAGATATTTTATTGGTCGGTGCGAAATATTTTATTTACCGCCAAAAAATTCATATCGAAATTTAAGCCCGGGCCTTAAATTTGAGCTTGCAATATAAATTTATTACAGCATATTGCACTATAAAAAAAAAAGCATTCTGACACAGCTCCTTCCGCGTTTTATCTTTTATTTTTTAATTTTAAAATTTTAATTAAATTATCAATAGCTTCAATCAGTGTCAGAGAGTCAGATTCCGAGTTCAGAAAATTTGAAACGGGATGCACACCAATTGAATTCGTCATTCTTCAACTCTTTTCGTTCTCTCGTTCCTTCGTTCGTTCATGAAACTCACACAGTAACAGTACCTTTTCGTACAAAACCCTAATTCTCATTTTTCAGATGGGAGAATTATTGTTACTGTGAGGTGGTGAAGAATATGGAAGGTACCGGAAGAAGAATCACGGTGAGTCCTAGACCTTGTTGCGGCCGAAGAGTAAGAGTCGATGCGAAGAAGACCGGTCGCGGTGGTAGAACAGTGGATGGATTTGTTAACAGCGTTAAGAAGCTTCAGAGACGCGAAATTAGCTCCAAGCGTGATCGTGCTTTTAGTATGACCGATGCGCAAGAGAGGTTCCGCAATATTCGCTTGCAGGTGAAATTCATTTTCGATTTCAATTTCACAAGGTTGAGTTTGTTAGGTTAGGGTTGAGCTGAAGCGTGTTAAGTTTTCTTTCTTTTCCTCGTTTTGGATCAAACTTGATATTTATTTTCTAGTGTCGTATGGTATCATTATCGTGATTTTGAAGCTATACTGACGCCTGTTTGGATAACAATTAACAACTTAATTTTAATTCCTAGCTTATAGCATAAACCCTAATTCTATATAAGGGCTTATTATAAGCTGTTTCCGTATAAGCTATAAGTTGTTTTCATAAGCTATCTTGGAGAGCTTATGGAAATAAGCTTAAGAACATGAACATTTCTTAAACAGTTTTCATAAGTTCTCCCGAACGTCCTTACAAATGTTTATGTCA
>Ga0315913_1000241_pt1 | contig 42254 bp, 24 predicted proteins | sample MpolsnodulesMG_FD_207736 | JGI IMG/M metagenome (GOLD analysis project Ga0315913, IMG submission 207736) | Medicago polymorpha root nodule microbial communities from Los Angeles, California, United States - small nodules | ecosystem: Host-associated > Plants > Roots > Nodule | place: USA...
ATTTTTTTTATTAAACATTTAACAAAAATACATTAGAATGAAACATTGTTACAAACCTAAAACATATATTACATTTATCTTCTCCTAATTTTGTGCCCATGAGTACCACATCCAACAGGTTTGATTTTTCGTTGAGGTCGACCGGGTGGCGCTATCTGTAGTTGTGGCTCCTCCTCGTCCTCCCCTTTCTTCTTCTTCTACTACTTCTTCATTTTCCTCACTACGAGGTTCATTAAGACGAAAGGCCCACATACTGTTCATTGCATCATCACCAATCTGTGTCGTTGTGAGTATTGGTGGTCGAGACCACTGTGTTTGTTGCGATGATTATGGGAAGGAGGATTGCATGTATGTTGGGGTAGGTTAAAGCTTTCATCCGGTGATGGTTGGTGGAAGCGGTGGCTTGATTCTGCCTGGAAAGTGAATGAATGCTGGGAATGTTGACTACGGTGGCTAGGTTTGGGGTAGCCTCCAAATCGAATAGGAGAATTTTGAAATGATGGATACATGGGTGGTGGTTATTGGAAAGTGTTTTGAAATTGGTTAAATGTGTTGGGTTGGGGTGTAATAGGTGTTGTCGCGGTGAGTTTTGGATATCAAGCTATTGGTTAGCATTGACTCACAATTTTGAGTTCGCCACCGAGCTTTTATTTTTTCCTAGGAAAAGGGGGAAAGTTTGAATAAACCCTGTTTTTTAGGGATTAAAGGTTCGGGGGTTTGTTACGCAAAGGGAAGATATTAGCACCCTAAACGTCTATAGTACTCTAAAGGAACCTCTTGTTTTTATTTATCTTGTGCTAAATTATCACTTGCTAGTAAAATAAGGCCTAAGTGTGAAAATAAAGAAAGAAAATGTCTTTGTATTTTTGTTGATTTGGAAAGACAACGTCTTTTGCCTATGTACCCGAATGGGATCAAAATCACGTAGTTCGGGGTAAAAAGCCGAGTGATTTGTTTTGATTGATTTTAAAGATTGAAAATGTTTTTGAGAAGATAAGAGGCCGAAATGACATAAAAGAATAATGTGTGAAGTTGATTGATTTTAATTGAAAAATAAAGTCTAGATATGATTAAAATTGATTGAAGTTTGATTAAAAAAGGAGGAACCACTTGGTTTGAAATCTAAGGTTTGTTAAGGAAAAAAAGATTTTTGTGAGGTTTTGCATATTTGAATGTTTTTTTGATTTTTTGGGTTATTCTATTTAAAGTTTAAAAAATTAAGTGTAACGGAATAAAATAAAGCGCGAAGTATTTTATAAGGATGTTGGATCCAAAATAAAAGTCCCATTTTCCTTGACATAAAGCAGAATAAATAAATATGCATGTAATGCAAGGTTCTCATTTATATTTACATTTGTCCCTAAATACATTCTAAATCACAATAATTAAATAAAAATGACAGAGCAAATGATATAAAATAAAAATTACAAGTGCAATGGAATAAAGCAAAATAAAATGCATGAGATGACTAAAGCATGAAATAAATATGCTAAATAATAAAAAAAAAGAAATAAAAAATGCATGAGATGATTATGGTCCTAAATAAGCATAAAATAAAACTAGATAAATAAATAAATAAAAACAAATAAACTAAACTAACTATAAAACAAAAAAAATGCAATAAAATAAGCTAAACTAATGCAAGTAAATAAACTAAAAACTAAATAAATAAAAAGTGCAATAAAAATAAACTAAAAACCTAGTAATGTTGCACACAAGTATGTGTGCTTAGAAATTAAAAAAAGACAATAAAATAAAATAAATAAAAAGTGTAATAAAATAAACTAAAGCTAATAAATGCATAAAAAAATAAACTAAAAAGTCCTAGGTAATGTTGCACACAAATATGTGCGCTTAAAAAAACAATAAGTAAAAAAGCAAATAGTAAAAGAGTATGTAAAAAAAATAAGAAAGGGGTGAAAGAAGTAGAAAGGGGGGTATGAGTAGTAACAAAATATATAAACAGAAAAAGAAAGGATTGGGCTTGTGATTTCCGGTCTAGGTTTAGGGAAAACAGATCATGGGTTAAAGGGGACGGATTTGAATCGTATGATCCAGATCTGATAGTCAGAGATGTGGAGGCGTATGGTAAGGGTGGTGGGTAGCGCGCGAGAGATAAACAAGATGTATAAATATGTTTTAAGAGGAAAAAACATCATTTTAAAACCCAATCCCTCTCTCTAACTTCTCTCTTTAATCTCCCTTTCTCTCTTTTTAAAAAAACAGCCGCCCCCTTTTCTTCTTCTCCGGTGAGACAAATCGGAGTCGGCACGGTGGCTTCACCTTAGCGGTGGCGATGTCGTGCCGAAATTTTAAAACTTCCCCTTTTTTTTAAAAAATGCTCTTTCTCTCCCTTTCTTTCTTCTCTGCTCTTTTTTGAATCTATTCTTCTAAAAAAGGATGCTACAACGCCTAGATCTAGCTTTTGAATAAACAAAAAAAAAGACCAACCTTTAGTGTTTTTTGAATTGGTGGAGATATTCAGTTGGCCTATTTGGTTATGCTTTGGCTGGGTTTGTGTGGATGTAGGCCGAATTCGACCTAGTGTTGGTTGTATGTTTGAGTCCGATTGGAGTTGTTATATGGTTGTTGTGTGATTCCGAGTTTTGGAAAGGGTTTCTATTGTTATGGATTTTGTTATTGTGATGTTGGGGTTTGATATGTTGTGTGTGACTCAGAATGAATTTTGTGGGGTTTTTTTGAAAAGAGGAAGTATTGATGATTTATTTGTGTTGGTTTGTTGAAATATCCTTTGCTGGAATTTATTTTGTTTTGGTTGTTGTATGCCTTGCGCCGTTTCTGGAATTTTTCTAGGGTTTCATGAAATTGTTCTTCTTGGGTCCAGTGCCTCAATCATTAGGGGTACTTATACTGTGGAAATTGGGACCCTTTTAGGGTTGAGGTGGCTGGAAATGACCTCTGTAGAGCACACATTTTTTCGGACAAAAAACGCCCGGTAAGTGTTGAGAGGGGTAAAATGGACAATTGGACCTTGGACATAAAAGAAATTAGCAAAATAAATAAAAAAACGAAAAATGCTTAAATAAAATTAAAAGAACAATAAGTAAAAACTAAATAAGATAAATAATAATAAATAAATAAAAATAAAACAATAATAAATAAATAATAATAAGTAAATAAAAATAGCAAGATAATAATAATTAAAAGACTTAAAACTGTCTCTTCAGAACAAAAAATGAGGTATTTTAAAATACCTCTCTACCGAAACTTCGTCTGGAACGACGAAAAATTTCCGGTCTAAAACACGAGTAAAAAATGAGAAAATTAGGTCAAAAATGGGGTATGACAGACATGGTTGGGTTTAAGTACACAATCACATACAGAAAGGCATGGATGGCAAAGAACAAGGCGCCCGAGTCTATTTACGAGAATTGAGAGAAATCTTTTGAAAAACTACCACAATGGTTAATGGTCATGAAAAACTCAAATCCAGGAACCATCGCAGACTTGAAAACTCTACTGAACCCATACGGGACCACAAAGTTCCACCGTCTTTTTTGGGCTTTCCATCATTGCATCGAAGGCTTTAAATTTTGCAAACTAGTTATCCACGTCGATGGGACGTGGTTGTACGGCAAGTACAAAGGGACATTGTTGTTGGCAGTTGCACATGATGGGAACAACAAGACAATTTCAATCGTCTTTGCGTTGGTCGAAGGTGAGACAAAGGAGGAATTTTTTATTATTTTTTTAGAAATTTAAGAAAGCACGTCACACCAGGACGAGATGTTTGCGTGATCTCTGATAGACATGAATCTATAAAAAAATGCATTCAATAACCCCAAAAATGGCTGGCACGGAAGTGGATCAACTCATGTGTTCTGCATTCGGCACATCCAACAGAATTTTCTCAAGGCGACCAAGGATCGAGAACTTAAGGATAAAGTTTCAAATATGGGTACAAACATTAAACACTTTTATTTTTGGGCATTTCATATGATATTAATTACTTAATATATTTGATTTTTTTCTTTCAAACGATGTAGGGCCTGCCATGAACATACTATCGTTCGAATACTGCCATAATGAAATTCGAGAGGCAAACAAACATGCATTAACTTGGCTCGACAATATACCCAAAGAAAAATGGACTCAGGCACATGATAGGGCTCGACGATGGGTCATATGACAACTAATATTGTCGAGTCATGGAACAACATTTATAAGGGAATTCGCAACCTCCCTTTCACAGCTCTTGTCTAATCAACCTACTATAGGTTGGCGTGTCTATTTGCCAATAGAGCACAAAAGGCATATGCAAGGGTAGGTTTTGGTGACCCATTCACAGATCATTGTTGAAAGGAGATTCAAGAATCTATGATTAAGTCCAACACTCACTGTGTTGATCAATTCGACATACAGAGGTATACTTTCTCTGTCCGTGAAACAATCAACTATAGGGAGGGAAGACCGATGAGAACATTCAAGGTAGACCTACAGACATGGTAGTGTGACTGTGGAAATTTTAGGCTTTACATTTGCCTTATTCTCATGTTATAGTTGCGTGTTCTAGTTTTCATCATGATTATCGAACCCTTATACCAGCTGTGTTTACATATGAAAGTGTATACACAATCTACAACACAAGGTTCAAAGTAGTCCACGACAAGAGTTATTGGCCCCCGCATGAAGGTCCAAAGCTTTGCCATGATCCAACCATGCGAAGATTAAATAAAGGTCGTCCAAACAATACTCGCGTCTTGACTGAAATGGATGTCGTGTAAAAAGCACGGAGAAAATGCGGATTGTGTTCCAAGACCGAAATTAATAAATTAATAAACTAATGCACCATATGTGATTTTATCACCAAATTGGAGATATTTTATATTAATTTGGGTTGGGCTGGTGTGGTAATAGCCACACTCAGCCTTGAAAGGATCCACCGTTGTCGGTGGCCAAAGATTCGATCATTGGTTGTAGTGTATAAACAAAATTGTTCAGAGGTGGAGAAACCACCTTGTATTTATCACATACTCTTCAATAGAGATCCGTTGCTGTTATTTTCATAGCATTTCAAATATGCCTATGTTTATTTTGATTTTTCAAATAAAAAATATAAAATTACAATTTTGTTCCGAGTAAGCATGTACCCACATGTCAAATTTTATTCTCTAAATTTATAGGCATGGTTAAAACACCACAGGAAACTTCACAAATTTTTTTAGGAGTTTTTAAATGAGGTGAAACTTATAATTGCGGAGAACAGGAATTCATAATTACTTCGTCCCTCTTTTAAAAACTTCAAAAAATTTTGATTCAGGTTCTTATAATGTTATAAACATGCTAACAGAGTCTGGGAATGAATTTTGACCCGCAAGTATATACTTACTCAAAACAAAATTGCAATTTTGCACGTTTAGATAAAAAAAAAATTGAGAATGCTCTAGAATGTTATGATACTTTGCATATCCTTTCTATATACTTTTATATATGTCCCTAAAAAAATCAACTCAAAACTTAATTTCTAGGTCAATGTTTATGTTGTTTTGTTTTGTATGTTTTTTACAATTTAAAAACTCATAATCATATTTTAACATCCTAAACATGTTAGTAAAAAATCATGAAAAAATCTAAGGATGAAATTTATGTTCTTTTCCAAGGCCATTTTTCATACTTAACGTATATTACAAAGTTTATTCGAACAATTAACCCTAACAAATAAAATTTGCAATAATAATGATTGCATTACTACACTTTACCGTTATTTTAGTAATGTTATGGGACCACACTGTTGTTTAAATCAAACAAAGGAGAAAATTGAAGAGTACTCTAGAAACTAGGGATGTCAATGATTAGTCACGAACACGAATAATATGATACACGAACTCACTTTGTTGAATAAATATGATACTTGAGTCTGCCACAAATATGGTTTTAAGCTATTCACGGATATTTGTAGATATTTGAGTCCGTCTCATATATAACATTTTAAAAAAATCGAGTTCTTTATAAAAAGTTATTATTATTTTGTAACCATCTATAGTTCATTCGTTCTCTTTTAAAGAAAATAAAATATTAACAAGAGAAATTTATTAACTATATATTTTTTGAAGGTCAAAATAGAGGTCTCTCGATCGACCTCAAAATCGAAAGATTTAGGCCAATGAGCGATGCTTAGGTGGCAAACCCACCAATGTAGTCATTTCAAAAGATTTAGTGAGTGTAATTGAGGGATTAAGTGATAATCATTTTTCTTATAGTAGAAGAAGTATAAGCAGTAAATTAGTTTGAATTTAACTCAAAAACTAGTTAAAGGATGAGGATGTCCAAACATATTTATACACTAAACATTCCAAAAATCATAGCAATTTAAGATTTTAATACCTACCTTCACGCTTTGCTCACACGCCTAACGTGAGTTTTGAGTATAATTCTCACATTACAAATCTTAATTTGACTTTAATACTATGTTAAATCTTAAATGTGTTTTGATATCATCCTAAAAGGAATATGATCCAGCCCATACACGAGAAACATGCTTCCTCAAATACACTGTTACACTGTTGAAATAATTTAGTCATGTTTTGTTGGGTAACTTACGAACTAAGAAATGAGAATTGTTGATGTAGAAGGATATGAACAATTATTTAGCGAAAGTGGAGGCCGTGGCCTACCCCTTCGTCCTACTCCCACAACACTACTTTCTCATTAAAAGCCACAATGCAATTTAACTTAGATTTCTGCTTAACTTTGAATGTGGAGCCAAGCCAAAAGAGGAAACAAGCACCCACATCACACGTCTTTATTGTATTTGCTTTACTTTTGTTATTAAGCACTATTTTTTGACCTTATATTTGAATTTGAATTGTTTGTTATAACACTTGGCAGCACTAACTCGTTTATTTGGAAATAATTGAAGTGTTAAGTGCTGAATTCGGTCCTCATAGCAAGTATTTGCCAAAAGGATGTACAAAGTTTGCCCTAGCACATTGGTTTGAAACACTGAATAGTGTCTGGACGGCACTGCCTAAGTTGCCTCATATTTTTTTAGTGATAAAATCTAAGTGTACCGACTAAAATTATCATCTGTCTGAACCTATTTGAATTGGTCCGGTGTTGTTGACGTAAAATATTGGAGTGTGTTCATTTCAAGATCTTATATTCTACTTCTCTCCGTGACAATTTTGGTGAGTTAGTCCAAAGAGATTTGCTCTAGTTTTATTTATATGAGGCCCCTGTAAATGGAAAGTACATCTTAACTCACCTACATGAGTCCAAATGAGTTTCATAACAAGTTCAAATGACTTAAGCTCGGGGATATATCCTAACATGCCTGCAGGATCAAAAAGTTTAACTACGATATGTTATAAAGAATAAACAAAGTCCATATAATTGAATGTTTTTTCTCGGGAGATCTAATTAAATGCTAGGTTGTCACCGAGAGAATAAAATTCATGGTTTTATTTAAGCCATCGTCTAATATATTAATTATCATTGGCCTGGAAAATTAGCAGGTAGCATTTATATTTTTATTCATAATCCTAAAAATATCATAATATTTTTTTTTTAATAAAATATAGTTATTAATAGAGTAAATTACACTTCCCTCCTCTTAAAGATACTTAAATTACACTCTCCTCCTCTCTTATGTTAGAATATACACTCCCCTCTCCTCTTATTCAAAACATATTTGAAAACTTTTCACCCCCCTCTCCTAATAGAAGCTTGAATTACATTCATCTCCCCCTTATGTTAAAATCTACACTTTACTCCCTCAATATTTATTTTTTATTTCTAATAATCTAGAATAATAATAATAATAATAATAATCTAACACACTTCGAAAAAATAGTATTGCGGGTCTATTTTAATATAATAAAAAATTGAATACATATTTTTCATTATTTTTTATTCACAATTTCATTAACATGTAGTTTTAAACCCTATTATAAAATATGAAACAACTCAAACTAAAATTAAAATATGTGAAAAATTACTAGAGACAATAAAACATGGTTATTTAAAAGTTAATTTTATACTCTAAATTATCAAATCAATAGCAAAATATTTAAATTTAATTATCATTCACATTTAAATTATAAAGAAATGAAATAAGTTTTCTTAAATGATGGTTCAAAATCAATATATATCATAAAAATATTTATTCATGTTAAAATAGATTAAAGTGTAGTGCATATTTATTAAGGGAGTGAGTTGTAATTCAAGTATCTTATAAGGGAGGGGAGTATATATTTTATTCTTCAAGGGAGGGGAGTGTATATTTTAACATAAGAGGGGAGGGGACTGTAATTCAAGTATCTTAGAGGAGAGGAGAATATAATTTACTCTTATTAATATGGTAAAAGTTAAAAACTATAGAAAAATTCGGCTGAAAGAAAGAGAACTCATCTTGTGTGTTTCATAAATTCGTTGACAGAGATTAGTCATTATTATACGATGGTGTTTAATTTCGTACCAATACCTTGGTAACCAAAAAAAATGTGCTATTTTTTTCTCTGACTGATGGTGATATTTTTATTAAACTATTAAAAACATAAAAAGATTGCTTGCTCATGGATTGTGCCAACCTTGCCAAAGTTTCCTTAGTCCTTACTTGCTCCCGGAAGCAAAAAAACATTCCACTAAGTGCTGCTTTTGATCAAGGACGTGATCAAATATAAAATGCTACCTTTACTTTATGTGTCGTTCAAAACCGTCTCACTTTTATGCTATTATGTGACTTCGTGTTCGACTGCGAGAATGTTCTTTGTTTAACATCCAAGGAATAGCTACTAGGTAATGCATAACTGATTCCTATAGAGTTTACACAAATGATTTTTTTTAATTAATCCTCTAAAAAATTTGATTTGTTAGATTGTGAGTTTTGCTAAATTGACTTTGATCTCTAACTAAAAATTAGCTTAAATAACAAGGTGTTCAGACATATTTATACACCAACAACTTACAAACCAGAACACTTGTTAATTGAAACTCAAATGATGAGAATGTTCAAACACATTTATGCATCCAACAGTCTAAAAAGTTTGAATAAATTCAAACTCATGTAAATTGTACTTAATACTCCACCTAATGTGTGCGGGTTTTAGACGCTAAACTAAATGGATTAAACAAAACAAAAAAGATTTCACTAATGATTTAATTCAAATGTTAACTTTTTATTTATTGAATCTCAAATGTTCACTTTTTGAAATGCATATTAAGTAGCCACATACGTTACTTTATAAAATTTAAATTTAAACGTGTACTTTTTAAAATAATGCGTTGTTAAAAAAAAATAAAATAACACTTGTTAATTTACAGTTTAACCCTTTGATGGCTTGCTATATATTTCCGTTACCCCTTTTGGTTTTAAGTGCAGTTTCAAAGTCTTTACAAAGTCCTCCCAACGTTAACATGACAAGAATGGTTTCTGGCTTTCTTCTACTCTTTCTGGCATTCAACCTTGCAAGTAAGTTTCTCACAACCCTTCTTTCAATCTCAGTTACACTCACACGTGAAACTTTTGTATTACTCCAAAGTCAAAATGTTTTCTTAGATCGGAACCGAAGTTTCATGATTCACTTGTGTCTTTGTTTCATTAAGTTATGTTTATGTAAGATATAGAAGTCTTACTTTGCCTAATTTTGATGATGTTTTAACCGCTAGCATCTGTTCATTTGTTTACTTTTACAGCTCTTTTAAATTTGTTCTAAACGGAAAAAGGAAAGTGAAGTTTCTATTTTTGTTTGAAATGAAATAGTCCATAATTTCTAATTTTGTGAATTAAACTAGCTTACGAATTGCTTGATAAAATAAATCAAAAGTTATGTGTGAATGAGTTTGAATCGTTACAAAAAACCTGATTTTGAATCATGATTGAATGAATCATTTATAAAATTTCATTTACTTGATTACTTCTTAGTCAAATTTTATAGTGTTTATAGTCTTCGGGTCAAGGCCTCTCAATATCGAAAACTAGAGAATTAAACAAAAAAAATCTGGCTTAATTTTGGAACTTTTTAAACTCCTAATTTACTTGCTCGTGTCAAGGAACCAAGTCAATACCACGGCTGACCATCCTAATTGGATTACCTAACTTACTATATATCAATTTGTATGTCATATATCATCTAAAACATATATCACAACATAATTTTTTAGCCTAAGAATTTTTAGAAATTGACGAAAAATAGAAGAATTTTTAAATAGAGGACCAATTAATTGAAAAAACTACGATGCAAAATATAATTAAACAAAAAATTTACTCTAAAAAGTTAGTTTTTTAAATTACTAACGTTATTTTTTGTCAAAAAAATTTACACAGTTTATTGTTGTGTGCAGAATCTGACCCATTCCTCGGAGTGAACTATGGCCAAGTCGCCGACAACCTTCCACCACCATCCGCCACCGCAAAACTCCTCCAAACCACCGCCTTCGAAAAAGTCCGACTATACGGAACCGATCCCGCCATAATAAAATCCCTCGCCAACACCGGAATCGGAATCGTAATCGGAGCCGCAAACGGCGACATTCCCTCCCTCGCTTCCGATCCAAGTTTCGCCAAAACATGGATATCCACCAACGTCCTCCCTTACTATCCCGCCAGCAACATCATCCTCATCACCGTCGGCAACGAAGTCATCACCTCAAATGATACAAATCTTGTTAACGGAATGTTACCAGCTATACAGAACATGCAAAAAGCGCTTGATGAAGCTTCTCTTGGTGGAAAAATTAGGGTTTCTACGGTTCATACGATGTCGGTTTTGAAAAACTCGGAGCCTCCTTCTGCTGGAAGTTTTCATGATGAATATAGTACCGTTTTGCAGGGTTTGTTGTCGTTTAATAAGGATACTGGTTCTCCTTTTGCTATTAATCCTTATCCTTATTTTGCCTATAAAAGTGATCCTGGAAGGGCTGATAATCTCGCTTTTTGCCTTTTCCAACCGAATGCCGGTCGGGTTGATGCAAATACTAAGCTCAATTACATGAATATGTTTGATGCTCAGGTTAGTCCAAATATCAATTATGATTACATTCAATTATGTCATTTTCTCAAAATTTTATGAGTGTCGAGGTTACTTTATCCCTCGTGTACATGGAGTCAAGTAATATAACTCTTATATTTGAGCGAAAAAGTTATGTGTTAGCTCTGATGGTAATCTTGAAGTCTAAAGTGCATGTTTTTATCGTGTGTATTGTGCAGGTGGATGCTGTTAGATCTGCACTAGATTCTATGGGTTTTAAAGATGTTGAGATTGTGGTTGCGGAGACAGGGTGGCCTTACAAAGGAGATAACGACGAGGCTGGACCGAGTATTGAGAATGCAAAGGCTTACAATGGTAATCTGATTAAGCACCTGCGATCTAAGGTTGGGACACCACTGATGCCAGGGAAATCAGTGGACACATACATCTTTGCCTTGTATGATGAGGACTTGAAGCCTGGAGCTGGTTCTGAGAAAGCCTTTGGGCTTTACAACACTGATCAATCGATGATCTATGACGCTGGCCTCTCTAAGCAACAAAGCACTACTCCTACACCTACTAGCAGCCCCGTGGTATCTCCGGTATGATTTCTATCACTTTGTTACATTATTACATCATCATTCATTAAATATTGTCATTGATTAATGATTACCGACTTCAAATAGTTTAATGGGCATAAACCATGAACCTTCAACCACCAAGTATCATCATTTTCATAGCTCTCATCTTGAAACTGTTCTAGAGTATTTGCTCTTAACTATGTATTTTTGAATTTGATTGAAGACTCCGGAAGTATCGAAAACTCCAGTGATTCCAGCACCAACAGGCCCAAGTTCTACACCAAAAGGCCTCAATCCTACACCAAACAAAGCGGAATTCTTAAACGGACATGAAGCCAGCATTTTGCAATCATTAATCATGCTCACATATCTTATCTTAATGTTGTTCTAGTAGTGTATAACATTTTGTAATTCTGAATTTTATTGAAGATTAATCAAGATGTGTCAAAATCTCCTATGAATTCAACGCCAAAAGTTCCAAGTCCAACAACGCCGTATAATAGTAACATAGCATGGTGTGTGCCAAAAGCAGGATTAACTGATGTGCAACTACAAGCAAATTTGGATTATGCTTGTGGGCAGGGGATTGATTGTAGCTTAATCCAACCTGGAGGTGCTTGTTTTGAACCTAACACATTAGCTAACCATGCTGCATATGCCATGAATCTCTTCTATCACACTGTTGGGCAAAATCCATTAACTTGTGATTTTTCACAAACAGCCACACTAACATCAAATAACCCAAGTAAGTTCTCAAGCGGTTTTTGCACGGCATTTTTTTTGTTCCTATCTTCCGATCTCTGAGAAATTCAAATTTTCTATAGTGAGAAATTTTCTAAGGCTATAATCTCAACCATAAAACATAGTATGTGCAAAATTACAACAAATTATAAAATGTGTTTGAACAACAACATCAATTGATTTTCTTGTCAATAATCAATGTGTTTAAACAATACTATATTAGGGTCTTGTATTCTCTATTAATTAGTTAATAACTGATTATTAGTGGGGGAAAAAAACATACATTGCATAAGAGTATTATGTTGTGCATTATTCGGCAAAAGTTGATTGGTTCTGACTTGGTACACCATTTTCTAATGACTTTTGTCTTGTTTATACCTTTAGATTTAGGCAATTAAGAATGTGGAAGTGTTTTCTGAAAGTTATATGACTTTTGTCTTGTTTATCACTTTATATTTTGGCAATTGAGAGTGTGGAAGATATGATTTTAAATTTCTAGACGATTGAACTAATTTGATTATTTTACTAAATTGAATGCTCACTTTACAATATATACTTTGTTTATTTTGTAGGTTATAATAGTTGTATTTATACCGGAGGGAATGCATAACCTAAAAATCAAGAAAGTAGATAAAGGATGATACTATTTTTATTTTGTTGTTTTAACTTTTTAATTATTGTTTATTAATTATCGTTAAAAAAATGTTTTGGTCTGAAGAGTGCTCAGAAATAAAAGAGTGGTGTCTGTACAGAGGAGGATCTTCCTCCTCTATTTCTGTTAACGTTTTTAATGTCTCTATTAGAAGCAAGCTGCTGCATTTTCTTTCTATGATGTGTGTTTGTTGAGTCATCATTGAAATCTTGATGACCATGTTATTCAAATAATATGATGTTTTTCTTTCTTAGAATCTTGTCATCTTTTATAGGTAAACTTAACTTGTTGAGAAACGCTAAATCATGAGACACTCTGCTACATCACTAAAAGGACCTATTTGAAACTTAAATAATTAATTTGGGAATTCTGTCAAACTAAAAGAATATAATTGAAACTTTTGAAACTTAAAGGATTAACTTGGGAATTTTGTCAAACTAAAAGGACCAAAAGTGGTATTTGGCCGACAAAAACATAGAAAGCTATTGGCTCAACTTTACTATCTTCAAATCACTTACATTATGTCGACTCATTCCAAAAATGATAAATATCATTAAGATATTGATATTGTGAAATATATGGTATATGATTGCAGCATATACCATACTCTTGCCTACAATAGAAGGGTGTTGAAATAGAAAAGCCAATCCAAGCATTAATATTAACCAAATTTGGTTAATTTTATTTTTTGAAAGAAAATGTGATTAGTATACACAATAAATAAATGTGAAGAGTTCTAATCAGAATCATAGAAAATACAAGACATCTCTACTGCCACGCTATTTATAAAACTCCTCTACTAGGAAAGGCAGTTCTTGTATGAATTTTATCCAACAGTAATCTCCAAAAATAAAATGATAGAAGCTTTAAGGGTACTATATACTCTTCAAGTAAGAGTCAATATTTTGATCAACCATTCAAAGATTATGAGACTGTAAGATCGAATAGACAAATATGATTGAGTAATTTTAGAGCTATCCTTTAACCAAAACACGTAACGAATGACACCCTTACTTAAAGGGGATATAATTTACACAGTTTTATTCATCCACCTTCAAATTTCACACCTAAACTCCATTCCTCCACTGTCCCTTGTCAGCAATAAAGACTTCCAAATTCCCTGATAATTGATAAAAACATTGGAAAAGCATTCTTTAAGCTCATAAAGCTAATCCAATACTTCAACGAAAATTTTAGAACGAAAATTTCAGTTGTGCTATCTTTTCAATTTGGTACACAAGTGTTCTTGCACAAATCTTGATGAATTCAAAACTTATCATATTTTTAAACCGTAGTATATATGCGTGGACTAATGGTAATAATATGAAAAATATTACTCAATAAAAAAAGACCATAATCACATAATGGAATTTGCTTCCCACTCCTTATAAAAATATAGTCAAAATTAGACATAAAGGGATGCTTATTATAAATCTTCACTGCTTAAAATTATTGCAATATATACACAAATTATTTCATTTTTTTAGCAATACAAATTATTTCAATTGTATCTAGAGGAATGGTGATATTCATGAGAAAATATTCTAACAAAAGTGATTGCCTAAATAATAGGATGCCAAATGGCTCAGAAAGGGTAAAATAGAATCACTCTCATTTAGTTATGACCACTTCTCCAAATTAAAACATGACATGTCACAATTAGTAAGTAAAAACAAAAGTACACATGCATAAACAACAGAAGAGAATGTTGTTAAGCTTGATAATAATTGGTCGAATTTTATTTTAATTAACATTCTTTTTGTTCCAAAAAAAATGTTAATTAACATTCTGTTACAAGTTTCCGACTATGTCTCGGTCCTAGACCCTGAAAGAGAGAAGAAGTAACAATAGTAGGGAGAATAAGAAAGAGGATGTCTGCTTCACGAGATCTGGAGCTTCTCATTCCAGTGTCAAACATTCCTGAAAATGGATGCTCTAAATCATCCTCAACTTCTTCGTCACCGGGTGGAATGGTTCTCTCCACCCAACATCACTCCGGTCAGGAGGTAACGTTCATATACCCGAGAAGAGATCAAATTACATGCACCGACATTTCCATTCACTTATACATCCTTTGTTTGATATAAACGTAAAAAATAAAAATGAATGCCATGAATGATTTGATTGTGTCATTTCTTTTTCTTCTTTAATTCCAGTTTGTTATTTATTATACTTGACATAATGATTTTTTTTTTGTTCATTTAATTATTTCAGGCATTTTCTAAAGTGATTCGAAGCTGGGCCTCAAAGAAGTTTATGACAGGATGGTATGTATACGTTTATTTAGATGATCACTAATAAGTTTTCTTGTTTTAAGATATGGTTTGATACTATATATTAATTCATGATGATATATAGTTGATCTATGATTTTATCTTTTACGTTTTTTTTTTGCCAATGAATGCATTATATTGAGATATACATGGTTAGAGAGATTCACTTAGTGACATGGAGGTAATAAAAGACAAATTGAACCACTAAACTTCTATGGTCCAAATGTTTGAGAGTACATGAAAATTTTGGTTGAGGTTCTAGGTGATTTTCTATGAAGTTTTTTAGAGCAACACTAATGAAGATTGTTCTGATTGTTCTCATTCTTTGGTGGAAATATTAACAACGTAATGTAATATGCAGTGTCATCCTCCTTCCCATTGCAATAACATTCTATATCACATGGGGATTTGTTCGGTTTGTTGATGGTTTCTTCTCCCCTGTATATAATCATCTTGGGATCAATGTTTTTGGTAAGTTCATGTTTATATTTCTTGCATTTTGATTTATGAATACGAGCCATTTTCTTTACATTGTTTAATTAAGCTTAACTGTTCAAGTATCTTGTTGTCGGGTCTCGAACCGAGATTCTCCAGGTTGAAGAGAGAAACTCTCAACCAAGTGACTTCTCGGGAGTCAGGCTAATTGTTAAAGTATTTCGTCATGTGCTTGGTTATAGCTTTAAGAGGACATTGATTTAATAGACTCTAATGTATAGGTTAAGTTTTATAAAATTCATATTGGAACAGTATAGCTTTAATTAGGATAATAAACTATCACCATTTGGATTTTAAAAATTGCATATTTTTTGGGGTGGAGCATATAATTCATGGCCAATGCCAATGCATATTTCTAAGTGATTGGTATAATCGTCTGAAAATATTTAATTCTCAAAAGTATGCTTCACTATATATGTTGTTTCTTTTCATTTGAAGCAAAGCATAATAAAAAGCACGTGGTCCCTGATCACAATATCCCTTGCAAAATCAAGTGGCATAGATTCATTTGATAAACTTTAATACAAATATATACCTCCTGCAAAAAATAAGAAATATCTTGTTACAAAATTTGATTATTTGGGCAGGTCTCGGATTTGTTACATCCATCACTTTCATCTTCCTAGTTGGAATTTTTATGTCATCATGGTTAGGAGCTTCTGTCCTAACCTTAGGTGAATTGTTCATCAAGAAAATGCCTCTTGTAAGCTACATATATGCTGCCTCCAAGCAAATAAGTGCAGCAATATCACCAGGTATATATATATTTTTAAATGCATTCTTCTAACTGATTGTATTTTCTTTCAGCTCAGTCATGATATTGACATCAATAATAATTTGAGAAAATATAATAATTAAATGTAACTATATGTGTTGTTGACGTATCGGTACCGAACCTGTCTTCAAAACATAACATACTTTCTCAGAAGAATTCTATGATGCACAAGTGAGAAGTCTTGCACATGCCTTGTGCTAGCGAATTTTTTTGCAAATCATTTCTAACTTTTGCAAACAAAAAAAATTGCACTAAACATAAGTTTATTTCCATCATTAGATCATTAATCGATCAAATGGTGGACATAAACATGTGCATAGTGCAAGACTTCCTTACTTGTACAAATTAGACATAGTTGTCGTTTTGTTGGATACTTTAAATTTTTTACCTACTTTGCAGATCAAAGCTCTAATGCTTTCAAGGAAGTGGCCCTTGTTAGACATCCTCGTATTGGAGAGTATGCATTAGGATTCATCACATCTACAGTAATACTACGGAGGAGCAGAGATGAAGAAGAGCTTTATTGTGTTTATATTCCCACCAATCACTTGTACCTTGGAGATATTTTTCTTGTTAGTCGAAATGATATTTTGAGGCCTAATCTCTCTGTCCGTGAAGGAATAGGTATGTATAAAAGTTCCTTGCTACATACTACATTAGTAAACAACTAGTTTTTATATTAGTTTGTATTGTTATATATTGATAAAGATTTTGAACTAACATGACATATTTGACAAAATGTTAACTACTGGTGAAATATATATGACAAATGTAACAAAATTATTTTTATTTATTTAGAGAATGGAGTATGAGGAAGGATATATGCATGTCTATTGATAAAAATGGGGTTTGTTTATTTTGTTGATAATTTTGTTCTCATGTCTTGATACAGAAATTGTTATATCTGGTGGCATGTCAATACCTCAAGTAATGACTACTGGAGATGCTCATGCCAAACTTGCCTCAAGAATCCCCATATCCTTTGCAACATCAAAAGTATAATGATGGGATAATTTGTGAGCACAAGTGTGTGTTCATTTCAATTGTGGTTTCCATGTTGATCATAGTAAATAGAATTTTGTATTAACTCTAGGTTGTTCATTTGATTTATTTAATTTCTCAATCATATGAATTTTGATTAGTTTAATTTTTTTTAATAGAAAATATATAATTGTACCTTCACGAGCCAATGGGAGGAGTTTCTTTATTAAAATTTAAAATGAATTAGTAGGCAAAAAAGTCCGAGCATAAGTTATGCTATGTACATGTGGAACATTTACAACATAACATTGTTCAATTTCAACGAGCAAAATAAAGACATCACAACAATAAGGTATACTAGCGCATCAAAAGCATGAATCACATTAATTGGCTTCTTTCATGTGAGAAGAGTTGATATAGCTATTGGTGTGTAATACCACAATTAGGTTTAGATTTGTTATTTAGAATGTTTCTTCATTGAAATGATCCATGAATAAGCTTGGAGTGTGTTTGGATGAGGTGGTTGGAAAATTTTGAAGAATTTAAAATTCTAGACAATTCAATTAAATTGTTTTTATTTTCAAATAATTCAAAATTCGTTCCATAATTTTGTAGGCATGATTAGAACATCATAAGAAGCATCACCACAAAATTTTAAAGTTTTTAAACAAGGGACAAATTAATTATAAAATATGAATGTAGTATTTTTTTTGTTGACAACAATGAATGTAGTATTATGTTTGTACTGATACACACTTATTTTAGTCATAACACATTATATTCCCATTAAAATCAACTAAACTAATCATTTTATTAAAAAACACACAAAACAAATACAGCACATTTTATGAGATGAACAGATAATACAGTTAAAAAAAAAAACTACCGTGATCTTCAAAATTGAAAATGTTAATTTTTTTTTAAAATATGCCAATTATTACCGGATTCATTTAACACAACACCATAAAAATACATAGATAAAAAGAAGGACGATGTACAACTTTATGAAGGACCGACACAAGAAAAGCACAAAAAATATCACATCCTTTGATTTTAACACAACAACCGCACATAACTTTTGGCAAATTAGCAAATTACATTTTTTTTTATTTGAAGTGATATTCTTGCTTTTCTTGTGGTGCATTCTTAGTAAAGAATAACACTTCTCTAAAAATAAGCAAGAACAAAAGAAGAATGAGGACATAGACCAAAAACATTCTTAAAAAAGCAATAAGGAAAGAAGGAAAGCAAGACAAGAGGGAATTAAAATGTAAAAAAAAAAGTTATCTTTATCTATTTAAAGAAACCTTAAACAACATTTAAAACTAACTAGGTTAATCCCCTAAAAATACTAACTAGGTTATTTTCCAAAAAAAAAAACTAACTAGGTTGTATTTTTTAAGGAAAAACTAACTAGGTTATTTACATGCAATTTTTTGCAAGGATAGAATCAGAACCTTTGAAATTCAAAACCAAATTGATAAAGTAGAAATGGGAGCACCACAAAAAACAATAGACGAAAGAAAAATCTAACACAAAAAAATATTCCTCCCATGTTCTCCCCCCGAACACGCGTGCAAAACACGAACATCCAAATCCAGTACCGTGTTAGACACGGTCAACACCACGGCGCGTGTTGATTAAATTTCAATTTCAAAAATCAAAATCTTAATAATCAATAAACATGTCTTTTTTTAAGAGTCTCTCAAATATTCACTTTTTTATTGAACTTATGTTCCACCATTTTATGTGAGTTTCAATTTTAAAATGTAAGACTAACATTGAATTAACCTAATTATAAAATAAATATTAAAAAAAATATTCAAATGAGAGTGTTGTTATCATGACTTCTCACACGATTAGTAACTAATTGTTGAAAAGATTATTAAATTTAATTAATGATAGATCAATTTTTTATCCAACTTTATTTAACTATTAACTCTTTTTCCATGAGAATCGAATAGTTAAAAAAAAATAAAAATGAGATACCTCACACTAACGTGCGCATAGAAGGTTACAAATTCTTATCCTACACACTACACCATTTATATTGTAATCTTAACCTTAACCTACGTTTTCTCCCTCTAACGCACGCACACACACAATCTTTCATCTTCGCTCAGTGTTCACTCTTTCGTTCTTCGATCAATTTTCTTCAATGGCGGCTCCTCAAAACTCATCTTCCGATTCTCGTCCCGTTCACACTGCATCTCCATTGCAGATCTCCAAAGGTTTTACCCCTTCATAATTTTCGATTATCATCATTTTCCTTTTCGTACTAAACCCTAGCTCTTGTAATCAACTTAGGGTTTTGTATTGTTAATAACTGAAATGCGGTTCATTTTTCCTTCTTCATGTTTTTTAGGGTTTTGTAATTCACATTGATGAATTCCTCGCCTTTCAAGGGTTTTGTATTTTTTTTTTTTTGAATTTATTTTCGTATTTGCTGCATTTCTTATACGTTTGAGCTCTGCAAGTTTACGCCTTTACAATGAAGTGAACGTCACTGTTTTTGGATTTTTTTTTTGTTGAGGTTAATAGATTTCATTGCTCAGAACTTTGGATTGTATTTTTGGGGATGTGAGTTTCTTGGGATTGAAATTGGAAAATATTTGATTTTTTTGAGTTTTTATCGTGTTTATTTGCCAAAATAATGAATAAAAATATTATATTTGAAGATACCTGATGGATTTCACTGCTTGGAACTTCAGATTGTATCTTGGTTCTTAGGATTGAAATTGAAAAATATTTGGTATTTTGAGTTATAACCTTGTTTGTTTAGGAAAATAATGATAAAAATATTTGATATTCTCAGTCTTTTTAGCTCAATTGTTTATGTTGTATTTTCAGAATTCAGGTTAACAAATAGAAGAAACTACTTTAATAGTTGTGATTTTTCAAATATATTGATTTTGAAGTTCAAAGTATGAAATTAGAAAACTATTGTAAAATGTAGCGATAAGTACTTGGATGTTTTGTGCTTCTTTTTGTAGATGTCAACTCCTGTTTGTGTATGCCTTGATTGTTATTAGGCATTGGGACATTTTCCAAGTTGTTAGTGTTAATGCTGTACGCCGCGTAATCAACATCCATTGTCTTGATCCTATTCAACTGGTTGATTTCAGCTTCATACTACTAGAAGCTATCAATGCCTAAAATTTGTTATTTTTTCCTTTCTATGAAGGTTCATCTTTTAAAAAAAATTAGTTTTTTCTTTCTGTTTTCATGGTATGGTACTGTGTTTAGGGGTGTCTATTAGAACAGAACAGAGGGCATTTAATTGGTTATGATATGTCAAATGCTGAAAGTTTTTGTTTTTTGTTTTTTTGTAACGGTCAAAGGCTATATTATTAGGTTTTACATGCTTCATATGCATTTTTTTTTTCTCTCACTGAAATATGCTTCATATCTATTTTTTTTTTCTCTCTCACTGAAACAGTTGTTAGCTTCTGTCAATCTTTCATTAACTAAAACTTGTCTTCCTTTTGTACAGATGTCCAAGGCTCTGACAATCCGATTCCACTTTCACCACAATGGCTTCTGTCAAAGCCAGGGGAGAGTAAATCTGGAACAGGACCTATGGTTTGTATTGACTACTTCTGGATGCTTGTTTTTGTTTGTCTATAATTTTCTGGAATGTTTTTCTGTAAATAAGATCTGGGTGCAGCCATAGCATTCTAAACAATAATTTATAATTGGTTTTAAGTTTTTTGCTTCTCCTTTTCCTTATCTGTCTCTTATGATACAGGAAAACCATGGGATCTCAAATCCATCACATGGCAGTCGCTCAGAGACTGTTAAGACACCTGGTGACGGAGAGGATGCACAGAAGAGAAAGGATGTTTTCAGGCCATCAATGTTTGACTCGGAAAGTGGACGTCGTGATCGTTGGCGGGATGAAGAGAGAGACACTGAGAGAGACACTAAGTCCTCTGTACGTAAGGATCGTTGGAGGGACGGGGACAAAGACCTAGGTGATTCTCGCAAGGGAGACCGGTGGGGTGAAAATCCTGCTCCAAAGAACTTTGGAGAAGCACGCCGTGTTACATCTGATAGTCAGAGATGGAATGATTCGGGAAACCGAGAAGCTAACACTGATCAGCGGCGTGAGAGCAAGTGGAACACACGCTGGGGTCCTAATGATAAGGAGCCAGAAGGTCTTCGTGAAAAATGGAGTGACTCAGGAAAAGATGGTGATTTACATCTGGATAAAGGTTTGTCGCATGGGAAGGATGAGAAGGAAGGAGATCACATTCGACCATGGAGACCTAGCTATGCACGTGGAAGGGTAGAGTCTGGTCATTCCCAAAGCACAACGCCAAACAAACAAGCCTCTACATTTTCCTATGGTCGTGGTCGTGGGGAGAATACACCCCCACCAGTTTTCAGTCCTGGACACGGCCGTGGTGGTAGCTCTTTTAATAACACATATACTGGAACTGCATTGGACAAAGTTGAAAGTGGACATGAAGAACCTTACCCCTTCAGATATAACAGGACAAAAATGCTTGATGTGTACAGAGTGACTAATATGAATAGAAATAGAAAACTTGATGATTTTGTGCAGGTTCCGAATCTTACACAGGATGAACCATTGGAGCCTCTTGCTATTCTGACACCAAGTTCTGAGGAACTGGTACGTAGTCACTTTGTTTATTTATATTATACTGGATGCCATTATTTTTTCTTGTGGTTTAATATAGTGGTTTTCTGTTTGAACAGTCTGTCTTAAATGGTATTGACAAAGGAGAAATAATTAGTAGTGGTGCGCCTCAAGTGAGCAAAGAAGGCAGGGGATCAACAGATTTCTCTCATACTAGACGAATGAAGCCTGGAATCACTCCTCTCCAAGGTACACGTTGGATGTGTAGTTATAGACAGTTTCCGGCGCTGAATTACTTTCTGCTATGCTATGTGCCATTTTAGCCCCTACTTGACAGCTCTTTCTACCAAATAACGTATCACAAAATAATAGGGATTTGTTCAAATTCTGCTATGTTACCGCGGCTATCGCGCCGCCACAGCCGCTATTTAACAACACTGTCTGAAATGAATTGTTTTGGTTTGCTCTGGGGATAATTTCAGAGATTATGGCTGTGTTTTTTTACGTTTCAGCGTTGTTGAATTGTTGCCATGTAACGCCGTTGCTTTATGACATGGCGGATTGTGTGCCATCTCTTCCGTAGGCTGCATCTGCAATTTCTGCTATATCCACCACACATCTGCCATAGGCCGCAACACCATATTTATTCTGTGGATTTTTCACTGCTGCTATAATCCGTCATTCATTATGCTGTTAAATTGTTTATCTGAATTGCTCAAAAGTTAGCAGTCAGTTATAGCTCCCTAACTAATTTAAAAATATACAAGCATCAAAGATATCCTCCAAAAGCTTAAAATTTAAGGCAGGACTGGTGATAATAAAACCTTGAAATTAGGGTATATTTGATATCATCAACAGTCGCAGTTATGTCTCTATCTTAATTTTAAGGTGTCATTTATTTCATAATATAGCGCAAACCGAGAAAATCTCAATTTTAAAGATAAACATGTCTGTCAAGTTTGTTTACATTGCCACAAACATTGATATCAATTCTTTCCTTCCTCATCCATGTGTGTAAATCAAATAAAACTTGCCTTGCTTATGTGGTATAATTTGTTTTTGGCATCTCATAAGTATATAATTTCCTTTTCCTGCACATATTGCGAGTTTTCTAAAAACTTTTATGCACAGATAGAGGTGAAGATGGAGATTCTTACAAAGTTGCTGATGAGTTGACAAGCAATAGAGATTCATCCTTTGAAGGAAATAGTTCTGTTCATCCTGGTGCTGCACGGCGAGTCATGCCAGCAGTTGATCATACAAGCTCTCTCGTGCACAATAGCAGAGATGTACCCAGTGATGTTAGACTAAAGAAATCAGATGTGAGCTCACACCAGCCAAAAGATCCTCACAGTCAATGGGAAAGCAAGTTGGGTTTTGTATCTGACTCCAAAGAAGTTGGTAAGTGGCACACTAGTGAAGATCCCATTGTTAAGAGGCAACTATCTGGTGTTTTGGAAAGTGAACTTGGAACCAGAAGAGTTCCTCCAACAGCTCCAGAGGATTTATCCCTTTTGTATAAAGATCCTAAGGGTCTAATCCAAGGTCCATTTAAAGGAATTGATATTATAGGATGGTTTGAGGCTGGATATTTTGGTATTGATTTACCTGTTCGTTTGGAAAATTCAGCAGTTGACTCTCCATGGTTTTCTCTTGGTGATGTCATGCCACATTTACGAGCTAAAGCCCGACCACCACCAGGATTTTCTGCACCACAACCGACTGAATTGGCAGATCTAACTGGCCGCCAAAATTCTACTGCATTTGGAAATGCCATTACTGGCTTGAATGAGGTTGAGATGTTGAAAAGTGATTCTAGACATCGGCAGGGTTCTGATGCCGGAGTTGAAAATAGGTATCTGGAGTCACTCATGTCCGGTAACAGGAACAGCCCTACACTTAACAACCTGGCATTATCAGAAGGTTCTTACCTGTTATTCTTAATTATTTTTTCATTTCTTTTGATTATGTAGATTTCAAATTATTTCCATATGATGATAACATTTTTCTCTCGTCTTTTTTTTCTACACACACTGTATTATGGGTTGAGTGAACGAGGTTTGACAACATTTATGTTATATGGTATTCAGGTTTTCAAGGGTTTACTGGAAATAATTCAGGTAATCTGGGCCCATCTGGAGTAGATAGTGGAAACAACATCTACTTGCTTGCTAAGAGGATGGAACTTGAACGCCAGATGTCTTTACCCAATTCATATCCTTATTGGCCAGGGCAGGATGTAGCATCCCTTGCTCCAAAATCAGATGTCCCAGATGTGTCACTGCATTCAAAGCTCTTGTCTTCAGTGAGTGACAATTCACGTCAACCTCAGTCCCAAAATTCTGAATTGTTGTCAATAATCCAAGGATTATCTGACAGGACATCTGCTGGCATAAATAATGGCACTGCTGGATGGCCTAATAATCCCTTACAAGGTGGATTGGATCTCCTTCAGAATAAAATTGACCCACTTCATGATCAGAATTTCCCTCAAATGCCATTTGGAATTCAGCAACAAAGGCCGACCCCACAAAATCAGTTGTCTTTAAGCAATTTACTGGCCCAAGCTGCGGATAACCCATCTAGTTCTTTGACAGCAGAGAAGCTACTTTCTTCTGGTTTGTCGCAAGATCCACAAATAATGAATTTGTTGCAACAACAATACTTGTTGCAGTTGCACTCTCAAGCAGCTGCTTCAGCACCGCAGCTGCCCCTGTTAGATAAACTCCTGTTGCTGAAGCAGCAGCAGAAGCAGGAAGAGCAGCAGCTGCTCTTGCGGCAACAACAGCAACAACTGCTTTCAAAAATGTTGCAGGACCAACAGTCTAACCAGCTCTTTGGCAATTCATCTTATGGACAGTTGCAAAGTTCATTACCAATGGGAAATTTGCGTGTGGATCCTTCTCAACTTCAACCCCCGCAAGAGATTTTTCCTTTGAGCTCTCAGACAGCAATTCCTAGTGTGCACAATGAACTTAGTACCGACTCTATGAATTTGCATCTTAAAGTCAGCCAAGATTCAAATTATGCAGTTAACAGTAAAGCATCTCCCATGCGTCTGCCTCACCAGTTATTTGGGGATACAACTCCCCAAAATAACTGGGCTCCTACTACTCTTGCTGAGCAAATTAATGAAAGTCTTGGAAAGGAAACTCCAGCTCCTCATGTTGAGAGTTCAATTTTGCATGATCTGAACAAATCCAAAGAGGAACCCCGCATTGTTCACGATTCTGTTTTTGACTATACTGCTCAGTCATTGGAGCAGGTGCCAGACAGCGCCTTAAAACCCGATGGTGTTGCCATACCGACAATTTCTATGCCTTCTGTACATTTACAGTGTGATGCACCTGCTGTTGATAAATCTTCAGCCGAATCTAGTGAGATTGAGTTGCCTCCAGCTAGTCGTCGTGGTTCATATGTGAAGATCAAATCTGATATTTCACATCAAGAGCAGCTGGCTGGAATAGACAACTCCAGTGCTGTGCATGTTGAAACACATGAACCCAAAAAGGCTACTGAGAAGAAATCTAAGAAGCAAAAATCTAACAAACAGTCTTCTGACCAAACAAAGGCATTGCCAAAAAATACAACTTTGCAGCCATCAAAGCAGTCAGAAGTTGAAGTACCACCAAATTTTAATGAGTTGGGGGAAACAAACAACGACGGACCACATGAAACATATCTGCAAAAAACAAGAAGTAAGGTAAGTCAAATTGAAGAAAATGCTGTCCTAGAGACAGCTGATCATCATGATGTCAGTGGCCAGGCCGCCGGTGTTACTAAGGCAATTGGTTTTGTTTCTACACACAATGTTGAAGTTCCTGCTGGACGAGCTTGGAAACCTGCACCTAGTGTCAAGGCAAAATCTTTATTAGAAATTCAACAGGAAGAACAGAGAAGGGCACAGACTGAAACAACTGTATCTGATGTTGCTGCTTCTGTCAATTCTATGAGTTTGGCAACCCCCTGGGCTGGGGTTGTGTCGTATCCAGACTCTGTTAAGGTGTCTAGTGAAAGTCACGGAGGAGACAATACAGAGTCTACTTTTAATTCTCAAACTTCTCAGCATCCGAAGAACAAGAAAAGTCCGCTGCATGATCTGTTAGCTGAAGAAGTTTTGAAGAAGTCTATTGAAACGTATGTGGAGGTTCCAGATAGCACATTGCCTTTGCATGATATTGCTGTGCATTCAGAATCAATAGATGATAGTAACTTCATTGAGGCAAAAGAAACTAAAAGAAGCCGCAAGAAGTCAGCAAAATCAAAGAGTTCAGGAGCTAAAGCCCCTGTCCCCGTTGTGTCTGCTGAAGTACCTATATCTTCAAGTCCTATTGAAAAAGGTAAAAGTTCCCGTTCTGCACAGCAGGAAAAAGAAGTGTTGCCTTCAATCCCTGCAGGACCCTCTCTGGGGGACTTTGTTGTTTGGAAAGGAGAGCGAGAGCAACCTATCACATCTCCTTCTCCAGCATGGTCTACTGATTCTGGTAGGGTTCCTAAACCAACTTCTTTAAGGGACATTCTTAAAGAGCAGGGGAAAAAAATGTCTGCTGTGCCTGCGATCCCAGTGCCTACGCCTCAGAAATCACAGCCTGCTCAGGCTAATTGGAGCAGTGCTTCTTCACAGTCAGTTTCAGCTTCCTCTCCATCGAAAGCCGCTTCTCCACTTCCGATAAACTCGCATGCTTCTAAACAATCAAAATATAAAGGGGATGATGACTTGTTCTGGGGTCCAATTGAACAATCTAAGCAAGAAACTAAGCAGTATGACTTCTGTCTCATGTTTTTATCAATTATGCATGCTTGGTTTTTATTATTTCTTACACTATTTTCCACCAAAACCTGAATGTTGTCTACCAACTTTTCAGAAGCAAACTGCCCATCCAAATATTTTTTAATTATTATTTAGTAGTTTTCTGTATGCTGCACGATAACTGCAGTGCCCAAGGTTATACATCCAATAAAAGAGAACAATGAAAAGTAGACTGCTATGAGCATTTCCCATACTTGAAATTGTTGGTTTTGTTGTATTTGTTACACATGTATGTATAGCATACATGCAATTAAATTTTGCTCTGTATCACATGCAACAGGTAAGAATAAAGAACATGATTTACTGGCTAAAATATACTTGATAATCTATCGTATGCTAGCAAAATACATATATACTTTTGTTACTTAAAAAACATTGTGTATCTTGTGTTCCCAAAATTTGTTGTTGTGGATTGGTCCGTTCCTTTTACCCCATCCTCTTGCCTTTTTGGGGGATTGGAGATTGGCATGCTTTTCATTACTAGACTTGGATAAATAAAATAGAATACCCAAACCGAGGGACGGGGCTCCTCTTAAGTGAGCACTTTACTTTAGAAAGTAAAGTGAGTAATATCAATCTTCGATAAACAAATCATTGGTTGATACTATATCAACCATTGATTTTCTCACTATATTAACCACTCACTCTAGATGGCTAATCATTGTTCATTTTGATGGAAATAGTTAATGCGCCCTGATTGATTTGTGTGTTGTATTTGTAAACAGGTCAGATTTCCCTCAGCTGGCTAGCCAGGGAAGTTGGGTATCAAAAAATGTACCGTTGAAAGGTAATTCACCGGGATTATTAACCAGACAGAAATCAGCAAGTGGCAAGCCAACTGAGCGACCTATATCATCATCACCTGCCTCTTCTCAATCAGCTCTGAAACTGAAAAAAGATGCTATGACTAAGCAATCTGGTAAAATTAAAATACATTGCTTCCACTTTCTTAGTTCCATTTAATCGAGTTCCTTTGTCTGATCTACTTAACTGGATCAATTGATGATTCTCTAAAATACTGATCCATAGTTTGTTTAAATTTTCAGAGGCCACGGGCTTCAGAGATTGGTGTGAGAATGAGTGTGTTAGGCTTATTGGGACAAAAGGTACGTGTACCATTTCAGTTTTTGGCTGCTATTCCCTATTTTCAAGTGTTGAGCCACATTAATTTTAAAATTCAACAATTTAAATATTTACGGGCTTATATGATATATGATACTTGTTTGCAATGTTCAATATGATGCCATGGTTTAGGTTGAGTATAAGATGTATGCTTGTTTATTATTATCATTTGCAAAATCCTGCCAGCTGTTGTTTATGGTTTAGAGCATGCTATTCTTGATGCACAATTAAACGTCTTCAACTCTTTTTGGTGGAATGGCAGATACAAGTTTCCTTGAATTTTGCTTGAAGCAATCCAGATCAGAAGCTGAGATGCTTCTTATAGAAAACCTTGGATCATTTGACCCTGACCATCAATTCATTGATAAATTCCTCAATTACAAGGATATGTTGCCATCAGATGTGTTGGACATAGCTTTCCAGAGTAGGCATGGTAAGAAAGTTAACGGGCTTGGCTCTGCTGCGAAGGCATCAGTTAATGCAGATATTCAGGATGTGGACAACACTGAAGGATCCTCCAAAGCAAGTGGAAAGAAGAAAGGCAAAAAGGGGAAAAAGGTTAGCCCTTTAGTTTTGGGATTTAATGTTGTGAGCAACCGGATCATGATGGGTGAGATCCAGACTGTAGAAGATTAAGATTAAGGTAAGGTTAATGCAGGAGAAGATTAAGATAAGATTAATGCAGGTGGTTGTTGCCGTGGATGTACATACATTTTGGTCGCAAACTGTAAATGCTTTTGTTGGACTTGGGATTTTTATTTATTTCCTACCCAAACTGTAGCATCATTTAGATCAACTTAACCAATTTTGTTCCCTTAATTTTATTGCCTGGATGATTCGTCATTAATAGACTCTGCGATATTTTCCGTAATTCAATTTAATTTTCATTTTAAAGTCTCTACTGCAAGGAGTACCCTTCCCAGATAACGTATTTGGTAATTTCAACTTTGCATCTGTAAAGGTAATAATGGTTGAATCAACTATTGCTGATAATTCTTTCAAGAAAAAAAAAAGCTATTGCTGATAATTGTTTTAAATTGAAGAAATATTGCTGCCACCTAAATGAAATGCCTATTTATTTGCTGATGATTGCAAATACATATATAAACTGCTACTTACCAGCATATGTATTTGCAATCATCAGCAAATACATATATAAACTCATCTCGTCTTTAAGTACCAAATGTGAATATTTGTTCTACCTTTTCAGCTCGTTTCTGTGACTTTAACGTGGTCAATGTTGGAGGACTTGTTAATATTAAAAGCAAATTGATTAAACAACATGTCAACAGTGGTTACTTTAATGTGCCGGACACTGTCTATTAAGCTTCAATATCCAGAGTGTTCTTCAAGTTTCTAACTGTCAAGGAAGTAGTTCATAACGCCCAAGACTAGTCATCTTAACAACATCAGTACATCTTGCATTTCCAATTTGTTTAGAGTCTACTATCATGTTAAAATTTTTATAGTCAGTTCATAATTCCTCCTCTTGAATCCAAGTTGGATCTAGTGTTTTGTCCTATATGTAAGTGCTTCCTTCCCTCTTCAAACCATAGAGCCCTTGTGTAGTTTATAACTGTATGATTGACCAGATTAATCCTCAACAACATACTTGTTAAACATCAATTTCTTCTATATGAAGCTGCTCTACATGATTCTCATTTTTGTTCAAAAGCCCCTCAATTTATCGAAACATATATTCTAATGGTAAAAAAAAAAACCTAGCTTCCAATTGACAATTTTCAGCCCAAAAAAATGCATTACAGATTTTTAACACAACCAAGAATACTGGAAAATTTTGATTGCTTGTTGTTCCTGATTTTGGCCTTAAGTTTTTATTTTTTTTATTACTTGATATTCCAAATTTTGATTACTTGGTATTCCGGATTTTGGCCTTCGCGAGCCTATTTGTTATATGGATAGTTTAAGAGCCATACTAACCATCCTAAAATTCTAAGAAATTCTCACAAAATTTGCATTAGTTTTATTTTTTGGTTTTATTTGGTGCTATTTTTATATTTTTTGATTTTATTTGATAGGTTTTATCATTTTTTACTTTTTTTGTTGTTTTAAAAAGCAAAATTCGCAACGGCTGAAATGAAAGATTCTTATTGCATCTTATGTATCTGAGCTGATTCTGAAAAAAATAGGATGCACAAGAAACACACAGGGTGAAAAAAGTAATAGCCTTAAAAAAATGTTAACCTCAAATAAAGCTTACAAGAAAACAACGATGAATCCACTTATCTCTCCATTTGGTATCCCATCCTGTTAACACTATTTAACTATCATCAGTAAAAAAAAGAATTAATTATCTCCCCATTTGTATCACTTTAACCTTCGCAATGTTTTTACCACTCAATAAAAGCACCATTAGCTTCTTGAGTAAATCATTTCACCATTACTGAAATTCAATATCAACATAAAAATGAAACCATATAAGTCAAAATAACCAATCTTTTTTCAAGTGTATCATCAACTAATAACCCTACAACATTGTTTCTATGGTAAAAGAAACAAAATGCTTGAAGAGGTTCTACCGAAGAGACTAAAAAACCATCTGCTTTGTATTCACTCGAAAGCTGCATGCACTCATAATTGCATCATCTCTTAAACTTTGTCATCTTCTAGTTTTAAACGTGGAACAATATTCATTGATTGGAGTTCCTGAATTTTTGAAATAGAGATCAAATTCATCAACATCCACATGACACAATAATAATAAATTCCTCACTGTATAAGTAAAATAACTCCTCATATAACTATTCTAAAATAGTTTTTAATGGACAAAACTACATCATAATTGAAACATGTCTTTTATCCTTTTAACATATCAAGTTAGTATTTTGTGTTTAAAAACACCATCAATGTTGACCAAAGTTCATTTTTCATCTATGTATGTTAGCAAAAGTCTTATTTGGCCATTTAAAAAAGGTAAATTACAACGTCAATTCGTCACAGTGACAGTCATAATATCTAATCCGTCAAAATTAACATGATCTTTTTTAATTATTATCGAAGATTGTGACCTTGTTATCATTCAACTATCATGTACACATTTGTAACAAAAGTGCAGTAAGAATGAAAGTTGGTTTAAAATGTAAACAATTTTTAAGATAAAAGACTAATTTGAAATGAAATAAAGATAAAAGATATGTTTGAAAAAGTTAAAGACGGTTTGGTTTTGCAATTTTAACATTGGTAGCAATTGATTCTATCAGCATGAAAAATAAGACATTCCTACTATAGTGATTAATATCTAAGATATTATAATTTCCACTACATTACCTGAATCAATAGTTTGCATGCATATGGCACCTTCACGTTAGAAATCTGCTTTCCATTCTTACAAGATGAACAAGTAGCAGCTTTCAACTTATGGTTGTAATATCCTAACAACCCACACGCTCCACAGACCTGTGCAAAAAGGGAAACTAACATCAGCCACTATAAAATTTAAGTTTTTTCATTATTCACAAAACCAAAATTAAATGAATTTTCAATTGTAATACATGTAATACACGAGCTTTCTCAAAATCAAAGCCTAACAATTAATTATGGGGTGATGTGGTTTTCACTACTGCACAGTTAATTAACGGCATGCCAAATTTATTTTATTTTTTTGAATGACAAATTTAGTAGTTAGTTATTAGATTAGTATTTACTCATTCGTCTGAACCCAAGACATCCAATTCCTTATCCCTTAACTCAAACCAATTAAGCTACCCAACCCCCACCCCCAACCGCATGCCAACTAGAGTTTTACAACTTGAAATTCATGATTTTTAAAGTGTTCAAGAGCCTAAACAACTTGAAAAACTTGAACCTCGTGTCATCAAATGTGTTGCTGTTATTGGATATAATATAAGAACTTTGACGCCCAAAATCATAATGGTAGTTTGTAACTATGGATGTCAGTAGTCACTTTCTTGAAAACCAACCTTCTATTCCTGACAACCATCTTTACGAGAGAAGTTCAAATGAAGATTCTTTTGAAAATATATCCTTAGAAAATGTGCACATGCCACAACATAATGATTCTTGCAAGTAAGCAAAAAGGTTCAAAGGTGACTGAACTTGGAAGAGACTGACTACTATGTGAAAAGAACCATACGCAAAGGGTAGATGAATCGATTTTCCAACACAACCATGAGTATGAACCGAGGGATGATCAATCCACTGAATCTGACATTAATTGTGATTCTTGTATTTAAAGAGTGCATTAACTATTAAATAACACTCAACAGTTTCTACCCATTCTTTTCTGCAAAATAAATATTTGGAACCGAATTTTCTAAAAAAATGTCTTCCACTTATAGAGATTGAGAGGGGAAGTAGATTCCATTTTCTGTTTGTAGTGATAGAATCAACAAGTAGTTACAAGATAGAAGAGAATGAGTATTTACACTCAGCTAGGGACTGTGCTGACTCAGCAAAGTCAGTTATGCAACTAGTGCCATGTTTGGCTACCTATACTATACTATTACTCTATTACCACTCTAATATTGCAAACAATTCTAAGTCTAACTGTCACGTTCTATAAAATAAACAGAAATATGTGCAAAAAGCCACTGTTGCTACAGACATATGATGTATTAAATTGAAAAGACTAGATTTTTAGTTTTTACCTGAACTTCATAAGAATCACTGGATAACATGAGTCGCTCAAAAATCAGCATACTAGCACCGTATGCAATTAAACAATCACGTTCCATTTCTCCAACTCGTAGACCTAAAAATATAAGGAAAGAAGTGATGTTAAACTCAATACACAATCAATCTTTATTAATGGAGATCTCAACGCATTCCACTTATTTGATCATTCCCACCAAAGTGACCAGTAAAATGCTATGTGAGGGACATGTTACAGCAGGTACGTAATTAGGGCCGGCCCATAGCCCTTCAAGGCTGGGCTATGATACAGGGCCTCAATTTTTTTTGGGCCCAAAATATTTTTTTTATATACAAGGCCATAAAAAAATGAGTTATATACGTTCAGTAATGGGGAAATTACAAAAGAAGTGCGATGGTCCAGCGGTTTTCTCCTTGATTTGTAGTTTCCTTGACCTGGGTTCAAAGCCCGGCAGGGTCCTTTTTAATAATAAATTTAGTCTTTTTATTTTTTATACATATTTTCCCTTATAGGGCTTGTCTTTTGGGCTAAAAATTTATTTATTTTCAACATTTAACCCAATCCAAACCCTTTGTTTTTTGTACCCCAATTTTTTTTAGACCATCAATTTTTTGTATTTTTTTTATTGGGGCCAATATCTTAAATTATAACGGGGTCTCTAAATTGTTTAAGACGGCCCTGCATGTAATTAGAGACATTTCTCAACTGATGGAATTGTAAAGACAAATGATATTACAACCTGATTCATGGAATATGATCCAAAGGTCTTTTACAAATCTAACAAAGTAGCCATGGAAGACTACACAGGTAACTAGATATAGGTAATTTTGGAAGTGAATGATTCAAGTGACTATTTCGTGGAAAAAACAGAGGTGTCAATTCACAAGCTAGAATCAGTGGCAAGTTGAGAGGTGATGGGGAAGGTGGCGTACTGCTTATATCCACAGGTGAAATTTTCGCTACTGGTTCACACAAAAGCACATGAATGGACAGATAGAGACAACGATTCACAGGACAACCAATTGGCGACCTCTGAGGCTAGAGTTGATGTGCAAACTCTGACGGACAATAGGTTGGCTTGCTGTATGAAACTAGACTTCTTATTTTTCAGGTCCACAGAGCATGGGCGATAATACCAACTTCATAGACTAACTAATTAAGAAGGAGGAAATTTAAGAGTTAAACAGAAACCTATTTGAAAATATATGCCGGCGGATGGATAAAAGTAGTTTTGTTTGTATATTTATTCAACAGTCTTAAATCTGTTTAAATAGAAGACTTATATTTAAGTCTCTTCCTTGAATCAAGGAATGATAAGAAGGGAATAAGATAAACACATAATAAAGGAAGATCTAAATAAGATAAAATAAAATCCAGGAGACCATAACATCCCCTTTTACAAATAACAATAAATACGCTGAGACAATTCGTAAAAACTAAGGGCTTGCAAACCACTTGGAACAAGTCACTTAATAATTGCTAGCTACAATAGAACTACCTTAAACATAATTTAAATGTGAAATCAACAAAATAGCAGCAATCATTTTTTATCAATATGTAATAAATTCAGAAACACGTGAAAAGCATAAATTGAACACCTCCATTTCTAGCTTTCCCTTCTGTAGGCTGTCTAGTCATCAGGGCTTTAGGGCCATTACCGCGAGCATGCATCTTATCGAGCACCTGAACATTACCAGAGCTTTTGCTTGTGAATTTATTGATATGAATACGAGGTAAGTTGCCTCTAAGATGGAGAATAACTTTCCCTAAGCAGTATAACAATGTCATCGGATATTAATAAAATAAAAAGAAATGTTTTCGAATAATTATTAAGAATTAAGTAAATTTTATGTTTCTTGATTACTTTGAGTGTAAAAGGACTCTAAACATTTTTAGAATGATCAAGAAACATAAAATTAAGTTCATTCTTAATAAAAAGATTTCAAACTCACCATATGTTTTAATTTCTGGTAGTATATTGGCCCCATAAAAATATATGCTTGTAATGGACAACCCGTAATACCTAAAATTTAAAAGATGAACCACAGCACCTCTTAGATTGATAAACAGAAAATGGAATACCATACTGCTGGAGTATAACTCAAATATTTAATCGTCAATGGAAAATAAGAGAATGACAATTCAACACTATTCAGAATAGCTCCATGACAAAGCATGCAAATCTCATCAATGCAATTGTGTTTCATGAAGCTGTCAAAAGTCGTGGATTTGGTTAAAATCAACACTAAGCAGAGCACCAAACAAAGGCCCCTGGTTTGTTTCCTTATTTGATGAGTATTAGGATTCTAGTATTTGTTTAAATAAGGTTTAGTGCTCAATGTTTTGTAAGAAGACCCAAAATACATCATTCACATCAAAGTATAAATTTATCATTATGTGTATCCAGTATTCCTTTTCCTCCCTCTACATAAAGGGATAAACCTGATATAATTTTAACATGGTAAAGAAGTAGAACAATCATAAAAGACTTGTCCCGTCACTATTCTTGATGTCAAGTTTTTCTAAAATCTATGTTTCTCCAGTAATTATGTCATCATATTTTCTTTAAGTTGTTCACACACTCTCTTGGGAATCCCTGGTGAATGTGTGTATTTTGCTGTTATGGACAATCTATCTCAAAAATCTGTAGATCAGTCCATCCCATAATCATCTACTCTTTGTGGCAGCCCGTGGCTATCCTAAATGCAGTTTTTGACCAAGGCTATGTTACAAATTTTGATGTACTGTTGATGAATAAGCTGTAAGCCTGTAACGTATACCAGCCTCCACTGTGAATCCTGCTAATGGTAATTTGTCCTATCTCACTAATTAATCAGTAATGCCGGGTTACCAGTAGAGAGACGAAGAGAGAACTCAAAAATGCATGTGAATGATCAAGTATTTTTTTCATTGATCTGAGGATATTGGGAAAAAACCCAAGTCCCACATTGGATAGATAAGACTCTTGAGAAGAGTTTATAAAGAGGAGGCAATCCTCACCTTAAAAGCCGGTTATGTAAGGATGAGTTAGGCCCCAAATTTCAACATGGTATCAGAGCTTGTCGAATTCAAGGGCCACCTAAATCTATTCACGCACCAAGCCCAAAGAGTGCTGGGCGTGAGGGGGGTGTATTGGGAAAAAACCCAAGTCCCACGTCGGATAGATAAGACTCTTGAGAAGAGTTTATAAAGAGGAGGCAATCCTCACCTTACAAGCTCGTTGTTTGTTTACGAACTGATGCTTGTGATAAAAACTACCCATTTTGTTTGGTTGACAATAATGGCAGCAGAATGCTTACTAACCCAGTAACCACCAACATATACTGACAAGCATTGCAACTAACTAGTCTTAGTACACCATGCAGTAAGGGCGGGACTATTGTTTGTTATCAGAGGCATTGAAAAGAGTTACGTAGGGTAGAAGAAACTATTGTTTCCTTTCTGTTTTCTTCAATCGTTCGTATGTGCTCAAAGGAGAAAAACTTTATTGCAAGGATGAAAAACTTGTCTCAGGCAAGATTTTATATGGAGCAACCTCCTAGATTTGTTGCTCAAAAGATAACTTTTCAAGACAAGTTTTCATCTTTACAAATCTCTATATGACTCAAGCAATCCCGTAAGGCTTATAGCAGGGTTGATTTAGCACTTCGATTCAATAGTTTGGTAAGATAAGGAGTGATGAGGACCGCTCGGTTTACATATAACTTAGCTGTATACATCGCCAAGGGATTGCTCAAGTAAAATAAAATTATTAACATTTTGAAACAAAACATCTAGAAAAGATTGGATTGCTTTGGGGGACAGAGGTGATGCATTCCTGTAATTTCCTAAAGTAAGCGTTCAATGGAAATTCAAGAGAAGACAACCTTGATCAATGCTATGCCTACTGACACTCCTACGAATATTAATGAAAAGCTTCTGCCATATTATATTAGATAGAACCACAACTAGAACTGAGAATTCTACGAATCCTAATGAAAAGCTTCTGCCATATTAGATGGAACCATGACCACTCCAAAATATATATATATATATCCAATGATATTGTCAACATAATCTTCTCTATTGAAAATAAATACTTTCAACCACAGCTAAAATCAAGAATTCCAAGTGAAATAAGAACCTGAATAAATGAAGTCTTTCCCACTGTAGCTGAAGCCATGTTTCACGAGAGTTTCACTGCCAAAGCAAGAAAACCATGAGAATCCTAAAATAGACGAACCATAAAAAAAAAGTTAACAGAGAGAAATATGATACCTTATGGTTTCAACCTTGTCAGCATGACCACTTCTTTCCCCAAAAGCACTTCCATAATGAAATTTACCACATGAAACCCCTGCTTTCCCTCCAAGAAGCTCTATCATCTTTCCAACTGTCATTCGACTGATGCCATAAAAAAGATTAGTTCCCATCAAGAAACATGTAACATTGTACAAAAAGACTAGTTAAGCATTGACACTCTACGACTTAGCACACACTCCATTTAGGGCCCAAACACAGGGAAAATCAACTGTAACTATTTCATCTACATCTTATATATTACACTTTGAAAAATGAGTTGGGAAAAAAATAGTTATTTGCACATGAAAGACTGCATATGTATACATCAAATAAGAGGATCTTATATATACAATATAATAATTATAAGAACTGCAACTATTTCCTATGATCCCCAATTTCCGATGCTTCATTTCTTCAGGAGTTCTATCTCCGACAATGCATGTAGAAAAACATCTTCCAGGAGAATTCAATCACTTACATGAATCTTCATCACCTCGAGAGATTAGTTTCTGCAGTGGGATACCTTGGTTTACCTAAAACTAATACCAATACTTCATTACCTTCCATTGCTTCTAACGCTACATTAAATATTGTTTGTTATTTGCGAACAAAAGTTTTTCAAAGATCCTAGTATCTCTCTATTAATATTTCCAACATAATCAGGACCGACAGTTCAACCACCATAATCATTGAGGGACTGCAGCCGTGAAATGTGGTGAATAAGGTTTTGGTTAAAATATTAATCATATGCATGCATGTTCAACACAACAGCAACAACACAGCCTTATCAATTGCAGGTTTCGTAGTTGTGTGATAAATTTTTTCCTAGGATTGGGCTTACTTTCCAATAACAGCCAACACCCAAGGTACTTCGCTTCGCCGACCCTTTTTTGAATCCAAAACTTTACATATAGGTATATGATGCGACTTGTTGTCTGGTGTAATCACCACTAGACTAGAATTGATGTGCCTAATGGTAGACATATATTCTACATGCTTCATTTTACTTCTATATAACCCAAAAGCTTCTAAAGCATGTCCATTCAGGAACGACGAGCAAGCGAGAACAAAGGTCCATACGCTTTGTTTCTTTGGGGGAAACAGAAGGAGAAGACAAACAATAAAGTTAAGGTTTTTTATTTTGTTCTCTAACTGTAAAATCTCAGGGAATTCATAGAATATTTTGTAACTAACTTTGAATCTGAAATTCTGTTTTCATTGATTGATAGAAACGGTTACAATCAGCTTTATATATGAAGCTGAAGGTTACATGCTATAGCAGGTTAACCTGATACAAAACTGGCATGTGTCAGTCACTTGACATCTGTACATAGCCGTCAAGTGCCAGCTGTTCATAGCTGTAATACACTAATCTATCTATTACAAAGATATACTAACTACTCTTCTACTAACGAAAATTTGGCTGTGCCAAAATGATGCGATGTTAGTATCTCGTGGAAACGAGACGTGATGCGGGTGACATTTGATCAGTCCTAAGGAGGTCAATGTGATCTTCCATTAAGAATAGTGTTCTTCACAGATGTTGATAACCTTTTAGTTTTTATTCATTTATGCAATTTTTAGTTTCGTTCCTTTAGAAAAATCGTTTAGGTCCCTGCAAAATCAAAATGTTTTGGAAATAGACCCTACCATCAACTTCTGTTTAAAAATATGCTAACCTAGAAAATGAAACCGTAATTAGAGACAACACTATTTATGGTAGATTTTCATCTCACAGTCATAGTCCACCATCTGCCAATGTCATCTGCTTATTATAATCTATGACGGAGAGCGTATCGTAGCGAACGACCCCCAAAGCAATTGAAGTCTAAGGGAGAGAAGGTTGCGGCAGATTGAGCACCAGGCGCACCATAGTCGCACGGCAGCAAAAGTCACAGAAGTAAAAAACGATAAACAAACTAGTGAAATTTTGGCTTTTACACTTGTGTTCTCTGCGATTTAGCCGCCACGTGCAGCGCTATTTTGCCACCACTCGCAGTGCCATAACACAGACCCACTTTGCCATGGCGTTTTACTCCGCGCCGGCCGTCACTATGCCACAATTGCATACACCACTACCACTATTGACTAAAGAGAATATAAATGAACTCATCCACCAAGCATTGGTGCATTACTACTCCATCCATTCATTAAGGTGAAGATAGGGATATGATCCATATAATCGTAATTAACTAATTATGTTTTCAAAAATTAATAAACAGCAGATAAATGTGAATAAATTTTTAATCAAAAGCATCAATCAGAAAGGAGCGGATAATATGCATATTTATAGCAATAATCATAAAATTCAGAGATGAATAGTAAAAAACACCTATTGCTGAACGACTCAAACCATATGAATTCGTTCAAGCTCCAAGAGTTCCATAAAATCATAATTTTTTTCACACAGCCTAACATTTATACAAGCAGTGCATTAAGAACAGGGGCTGACAAGGGGAGAGTAAGTCTAGAGGTAACTACATGTTAACTAGCCATAAATTTAGATGACAAATAGTCGAACATGTGACAAATATGCTAATGATGCAATTGAGAAAACAAAGGAGCATCGGAAGTAATCATAAACAAATTATTTCAATTATTTACCGAAAATGAGGGGTTCCTGTAATGTTTCCACATATAAAATATAACTAGTGAGAATAATATGTATTACCTTGGAAACCCATGAGGATTCATAATCAGATCTGGACAAATACCTTTCTCAGAAAATGGAAAGTCTTCCTGCTGGACAATTGTTCCACAAACACCTTTCTGCCCATGTCTGCTACTGAATTTATCACCAAGCTAAGGCAACAAATAAAGCCAGAGAAATCAATTGGCTACATCAAATAAAAAAATACTACAGTTAAAATACAGCCTCACAATAAACCTAAACAAAACTCACCTCAGGCCTCCGAGTGTGACGGGTAAGAATTTTGATACACATATTGCTATCCTTATCATTGTAAAGGACTACTTTATCCACTACTTCCCCTTCTAGAGATTTATTGAATTTTTGTTCTGTGGGCCGATATGCACTGGATAGAAAGAAAACATTTAGGAAGAAAAATCTCCTTAACACAGACATATCCAGTTAAATTAAAATGTTAAACGAACCTATCAGGCAAGTTAGTTGTAGATAATTTATTCTTCGTATCAACTGGTGATCGCATGTTGATAAAAACGTCATTTTGCCTAATAATTTCGCCAGGAGCAGCAATCCCGTCATCATCAAGTATCTAGATGAAGCAAGAAAACTGATTTAGGGATTAGACAATGTATTTAATCTCAGGGATGAATGGACTGTCAAAACAGTTCACATAACCAAACTGTTTATTTGGTTTAGTTCAAAAAAAATGGATCAAACTACTCCCTCCGTCCCTATATCTAAGCACCCATTTAACTTTATTTTTGTCCCTAAATGTAAACCCCTTTTCAAATTACTAGATGCATTTATTATTTTTTTCCTAAACATACCCCTAATTAATACTACTAACTTGTCTTGAAATATGAAAAGTCAAAATTAATACACATACAAACAAAGGACAATTTGGTATTATTAACACACAAAATAGACACATTAATTGCACTAACAACTTTTCTTAAGAAATGTGAAAAATACAAAAGGGGCTTAGATATAGGGACGGAGAGAGTAGTTCACAAGTATAGTTGTCCCATCTCCTTTTACACTTGTAAGTCGCAAACTAGGTTTTTTAAAAAATAAATGTGGTTCCCAAACAACATTACATGCCAGTCGATAGTTACCATATATACCCTAGGCCAATCCATTTAATCACAAAATTCGGGAATATCGACATTGTTTCTCCTCAATAATTAGGGCAAAAATGAACTATCATTCATTTAATCATAACACATTAGTCATATATACATGACTTGCAAGCTAATTTAGGAAATGCAATACAATAACAGCACCTATAAAATCAAATCCCTATGATTGAGGGATATTTCCTAATATACTAACAAATGCAAATAAGGAAACAATATACACGGTTTCTGACGGTTTTTTTTTTTGGGAGACAGTTTCTGACATTTCTTGTATATAAACATTCCTTTTAAAAGGTATAAGAAATATTCAATTCAAATTCAATAAATATGTAACAACAATTAAAAATTAATTACTATGCAGACTGAAGGCATATCACCTGCATATTTCCCGAGGTGTCTCCAGCTCTATTTGGACGTAGTATTTGATCTTTTGTGCCATTCAGATACTTTTGTTTGACAGCAATATGCCTAAACATTCAAAAGCATCAAGCTTGAAATTGCTACCTTAAAAACATATTAATGAAATATGTGGCAACCAGAGAAGTGAAGTGACCAAATAATATAGCATACCTTTTCATAACTATGCAACGACCAAAGCCTCGATCAAGAGATGACTTGTTCATGACAATTGCATCCTCAATATCATAACCACTGTAGCTCATTACAGCTACAGTGGCATTCTGACCTGCTCCAAGCTTATCGTATCCAACCTAATAGACTATAGATTAATAAGATCCCTTGACTCATCGAGAAATAAAACAATGGAAACATTACTAACCAGCTCAATTGATTTTGTAGTCAGCAAAGGCCGTTGAGGATAAACCAGTAGATAAAGTAAGGTGTCCATCCGTCGGAGCTAAAAAAAACCAAATTTAAACTTCATCACTAAGCAGGGAATATGGACGTTTATGCTCTAGAAGATATAAAAAAAAAAAAAGGCATAGTGCAGCAGCATAGTTACTCAACACACGAAATGCAAGAAGAAGAAGAAATACCGTTGCAAGTCATTGGGTATTAGATAAAATCCAAGGCACCCATTGGAAAGTTATAAAGAGTGGCTCTCCTTACCTTTCTAGTTGGTTTTGTAAGGATGAATTCGACTCAAAATAAAAACCTAAAATTGTATCGAAGCCTAAATATCTATGCACCATACCCAATAGTGTTGGACGTGAGGCGGTGTATTGACAAAAACCCAAGTCATACATTGAAAAATGATAGGGATGGAAAAGTATAAAAACCTAGTATTAGGTCCTCGTGTTTTCTTTGACATTTCTAAATTTGCACGGGACTGCAAAAGCTACTGGGTTAAATACATGATTGATATAGTACAACACCTCTACAATTACAAACTAGCATACAATGCAAATCTTATCCCCTGAAACTTCACAATAATTAAAATAATAATCAATAGAGCATATAACTTATCAAACCTTCAAGCACAAATACGTTCTTATGCAGGGCATATATCGGATAACAAACATTTATGGGTGTTAAATTTAAGGGTTAAATAAGTTTTTCGTCCCTATAAATATAACGAATTTTGATTTTAGTCCCTATAAAATTAAACTGAATGTTTTCATCCTCACAAAAAATTTT